>Ga0306907_1000346_pt1 | contig 21421 bp, 23 predicted proteins | sample AntRauTorcE11898_FD_190415 | JGI IMG/M metagenome (GOLD analysis project Ga0306907, IMG submission 190415) | Saline lake microbial communities from Rauer Islands, Antarctica - Metagenome Torckler E11 #898 (v2) (version 2) | ecosystem: Environmental > Aquatic > Non-marine Saline and Alkaline >... | reverse complement strand
GCAGGACATCAATCCATTTTGGCAGTATCGGGTGGTCGCGATTCGCAATGCTGACGATGCCAGCTGGGTGCTCTACCCCCGTTCGACGTGGGCCCTGCCAGTGGCCCAGGAAACTTATCTCACAGCCGGGGCGCAATGGTTCGGTGGTGACGATGACAGCGAGTTTGGGAGGCTGGAGCCCCTTGCCTTGTTGGAGGTGCAATGGTTTTTCTGAATATTTCGCGCAGTCCAGGGGCCGCAGCTATGCTACCGATAGAGATTTCGTTTCAGATATCGAGCACCAAATCCAAGGAGTAAATACTTGTATGGAGATTAAAACGTTTCGCGAACTGATTGACTGGACACGTGACCTGCATCATTACCTGGCCCAGTGCCTGGCACATTGTGCAACACTTCATGAGGACGAGCGCGCGCAGGCACTATTGGAGTATCTATCAGCCCATGAATCGGAGCTGGCCAGAATTGTCGGTGAATTCGAGCATCAAAGCGCCAAAAACACACTGAACACTCGGGTGTATGATTATTTGAAGCACACCCCCATAAAAGCGTATCACACTTGTGATGAACGTTATGTCAAACAGGACTTCCAGAGTATCTACGGGGACGTCATGGGCTTTCACAACCAGGTGATGGAGCTTTACAAGACACTGTCCGAGAAAGCCGAGATACCAGAAGCGAAGGAATTGCTTGAGGATCTATTGAATATGGAAACGAATGAATCCATGCGCCTGGCGACCCAGATTGGGAGAATGGATGACTTGTAACGAGTTTTTACCGGCGACAGAGTTTAATATTTTGTTGTAATATAAGAAACCAGCCATGAACAATTTAACATGGCTGGTTTTAGTGCAATATTTAAGATTTCTTGGGCGACATGCGATTCTGGTATTTTACTTCAGAAGCTTCATTGTGATTGCTGAGTTCGGCTTGCTCCATTCGGGCGTGTATTTTTTTGTGCAGCATCTGGAGCTCTTTTGAATTATTTATATCTACTGTTTTGTTTGGATAGCTTCGCGCATCACTAATACGATCTGCCAATCCAGAGTTGGCGTTAGCCGTTACGGAAAATAAAGCAGTAGTTGCAAATACGATAAACAATTTATTCATTTTTAGCTCCTGGTTCTGAACTATTGGAATGGATTTCAATAATTCAGTTTCATTTCAGATTTTTGTGTTTAACTACAATTGACTTTGCCGCAGGGATTACCCTGCGGTATTTTTCTGACTGTCATTAAGTGTCTGATGTTAATATTTGTTCCTCCTCGTTGGTTGGTTATTGTAGTTAACCACCTTTTCCTGAATTCATACTGAAAGGAACAATAAATAAACGTAATGTTTTATTTATATTTTTAATTAATGAAGAGGCATGTACCCCACTAGCAGTAAGCGATCGTAGGGCATTCCTTGGCTTCGCGTTCCCATTGAATGGTGACGTGTTGAATATTGAAGTCATGGGCCAGTAACTGCGAGGCTTCTTCGATCAACCGATCATCGCCATCAGGGTCCGGTTTGACCATATGAACTGTCAGCGCGTTTTCGGTTGTGCTCAGCGCCCAGATATGAAGATGGTGAACGGATTCCACTCCCGTCAGCCCCTCCAGACTTTTGTAGACCTGTGACGGATCGATGTCCCTGGGAACCGCATCGACGGCGAGGTTGACCGAGTCCTTGAGGAGCTGCCAGGTACTGATGAAGATAACGGCCGCAATCACAAGGCTGACAACCGGGTCTATCCAGTTGATGCCAGTGATCATAATGGCCACGCCAGCGACCACCACACCAACGGACACTGCGGTATCAGCAGCCATGTGAAGAAAAGCACCGCGTATATTGAGATCGCCTTTCTGGCCACGCATGAACAGAAGCATGGTGGCGCCGTTGATCAGCACACCAATCCCGGCGACAACGATGACGGTCATCCCTGCGACCTCGGACGGATCTGAGAACCGCCGAATCGCCTCCCACGCAATACCGCCGACAGCCGCGATCAGGAACAGTGCGTTGAATAGTGCTGCGAGGATCGTGGTTTTCTTGAGTCCATAGCTGTTGCGCCAGGTGGCCTTTCGGCCTGCGAGCCAGCTCGCCATCCATGCCATAAGCAGCCCCAGCACATCGCTCAGGTTGTGGCCAGCATCGGCCAACAAAGCGAGCGAGCCGGCCATCAACCCATAGACGACCTCAATCAGCACGAAGGCGAGGTTCAGAATTACGGCCAGTGCGAAAGCGCGATTGTGGGTGTTGAAGTGATCGGCATGGCTGTGACCATGGTCGTGATGGCTGTGCATGACAAAGCTCCGGGCCAGGGTGTTCGATGGTTCATGCGGTGATTGACAGCCCTGTAGTTACTATAGGGTCAAGGATCTTACGGATAGGATGGGCCAGAGCGCCAAGTTGAGATTTCCAAGAGAGCTTACTGCGCACAATGAATGCAGTATAGGCTGGTAGGGTCGACCTCCAGGCGCTTTGGATTGATGGGCTCACCGCATTCCCTACAACCCCCGTATTCATCGTTGTCGATCCGCAGCAGGGCTGCTTCAATCAGCCACAACTGTTGGTCTGCCCGCTGCTTACCAGCCTTCGCCAGTGCCTGGCTTTGCAGGGCATCCATCCGTGAGAGCCGGCCGACGCTTTGCTGGTCCAGATGAACCGTGCCGCTGGATTCATCCCGTATTTCACTGGTGGAAAGCAGATCTTCACGTTGCGCCAGTAGTAATGTGCGAAACGTCTCCAGGCTTTCGGATGCCATGTTATTTCCTCTTTTCTTGTCCGGCCTTTAACTACGTTGGCCAGGTGCCGATGCGGTCTGGGCCAGAGTGGCACTTAGAAATACAAGCACCGCAAACGAAATACCAATTCCGGTCGTCGTTATACCGTAATCCAGCACAATACCAACGAGAACTGGCGAAAGGGCAGTGGAGAACACCATGCTCGCCTGGGCCACGGAACGGATAGCGCCAATGTGTCGCACCCCGTAACGCTCCGGCCAGATTGCACCCGACGCCGCGCCGACGAATCCAAGACTGATGCCACAAAGTGCCAGATACAGATTGGGTGTCCAGGTGAAGTCAGTCAGGCTCAACACCAGCATGCCGCAGAAGATCGGAATCAGTCCATAGCTGAGCGACTTTTGGGCGCCAATCCGATCCACCAATGGCCCCCCAAAAAACAGGCTAATGATGTGGCCCGCCGCAAAACCGATGAAGGCCAGCCCGATCTGTTCGGTTGTCCACCCGCGTATCTCGGCGAATGCGGCCTGGTGAAACAGCACGGCGGTAATGGTAAATGGAACGATCAGCGCAGCCGGCAAGATGAGATAAAACCCCGGGTCTCGCAAAACCTGACGGCGATTGTAGTCGGGCCGTTCGTCAGGATTATCCTGGTGGTTTGAATGGCTCCCGGATAAGGCAGCAGGATGTGCTGCATCACGCGAAAGGTAGAGCAGCAGAGGCAAAAGTACGGCCAGCAGAATCCCGGTTGCAAGAAACCAGGGTACCCGCCAGCCGCTGGCCGCAAGTATCAAACCCGCCGACAAAGGCAGTATGGCCTCGGCAATGGGAAAGCCGCCCGCCGTTAGCGCCATGATTCGGCCACGGTTCTTCGTAAAGTACCGGCCTGCGGTCGTGAGACCGATATGCCCCATCAATCCCTGGCCGCCCAGCCGGGCTAACAGAAAACCCGGCAGAAGCAGCAGCCAGTGGGGCGCCAGGGCAATGGTCAGGCAACCGGCCGCCAGAATACCGATCGCCAGTGTGGTTAGCCGGTTAAGCGACCATTTGTCGGCCAGGGGGCCAAGCTTCAGCAACAGCAGGGCAGACGTGAGGGTGGCCAGGCTGTAGATCAGGCCGTAAGTGCTGTTTTGCAATGCAAAGGTGTCGCGGATACCGCCGCCGAATACGGAAAAGAAAAACGTCTGCCCGAAGCCGGAGGACGCTGTGGCCAGCACGGCAAATAAGGCCAGCCTTGGATTTTCTCGCATAAATGACGGAGTTATCACAAATTGTCCTGTTTCGCTCTTGCCCGCAGGCGAGCTCTCTTCAGCTCACCCGTGGTTTCCAGTGAACGCCGGTTACGGCCGAAGAAAAACTTAACATACTGTCTGGAATTAGTTGACCATGTCACTTTGCTTTTAAGTTGCGCCCGCTCTGCCAATGGCTTAAATTATCTAATCACTGGAACCGAATTACGCGGCTTATCTTGAAATATATACGATCCATCGTGTCTAAAACACGCCAGGCACTGGTCTTGGCCCTTCTGCTAAGCTTCAGCGCTATGCAAGTGTTTGCGATATCGGCCATGCCTATAGCGTTGGACCCTGATCCGATGTCAGCGGCGCAGCACCTCGGTTCTGGCGATCACGTGCATGCGAGTTCAGTGCTGACGTCTCAAATGGTCGAGCTACACGATGTGAGTCACAGTGCTGACATGTGTGGTCAGGATTGCATTGCCGATCATTGCCTTATGGGTTCAGCGATAACCGTAACTGCTTTTACGATCGAGCTATCTGGCTCAGCACCTGAGGTCGCATCCGTCGATGTCAGCGCTGATAGTATTGATACCTATCCTCCCTATTACCCTCCAATTTCCCACTAGACGCTTGTAGTTTGGTGGGGGCAGTTTGTCCCTGAAGTTCCTGTGCAGTCATACAGAATGCTGCATCCGCTGGTATTACCCTATGTTTGCACTACGCAATTTTTTTATTGTTTGCATCGCTCTGTTGCTGCTGTCTGTAACAACGAACAGGACGCTCGCAGCTGCCGGTCGTTTAACGTTGGATGAGGCTGTACAGCAGGCCATCGCTAATGATCCCTGGTTGACAGCGAATCAGCAGAATGAAACCGCAATTCTGGCGCGGAGTGTGGCTGCTGAGGTGTTGCCGGACCCGAGGTTCAATGTCGGGTTAATGAACTTCCCGACAGACACCTTTAACTACGCACAAGAGCCAATGACTCAGATATCGGTCGGCGTGTCGCAAATGTTGCCACGGGGCGATACTTTGGCGCTGAACAGTCAGAGACTGCGCTTACAGAGTCAGCAAATGCCTTTGCTCCGGGAGGACAGGAAAGCCAAGGTAGGCCTGATGGTCACGCAACTCTGGCTAGACGCTTTGAAAGCCAGTCACAGCATAAAATTAATTGAAGGAAATCGAATATTATTCGAGCAACTTACGGATATTGTCAGCAGTAGTTACAGCAGCACCCTTGGCCAGACCCGGCAGCTGGATTTAGTCAGGGCACAAGTGGAATTGGACCAGTTAGATGAACGCCTGACGGCTGCGCAGCAGCAGCAAATACGAGCTCTACAGCAGTTAGACGAGTGGCTTTCAGGAACGTCGTCCGATGTCTCGATGCTGACCTCAGCACCGGATCAATCCATGCCTGAATGGTCTACGCCGACCGTTTTATCGAAAGATGATTTGACGCAGCGACTCCTGCAGCACCCCAGCCTCCGCTTGATTGAGCAAATGACAAGAGTGGCACACGCCGAAATTCAAATTGCCGAACAGCAATACGAACCTGAGTGGATGCTCAATATCAGTTACGGCTTCCGTGGTGACGACGCCAGGGGTACTGACCGTCCTGACCTGTTAAGTGTTGGTGTCAGTGTCGACATGCCGATTTTCTCCAGCAAACGTCAAGACAGCCAGGTGCAGGCGGAGACGTATGAGAAAGAGTCCCTGCGCACCGAGCGACTCTTGAAACTCCGCAATCTATTGGCAAATTACCGCACCCTGGAAGCAGAGCTGCAACGCCTCGATCAACGGCGAGAACTGTATCGAAACAAGTTACTGCCTGGCCTCCAGCAGAGCGCTGAAGCTGCGATCAATGCGTACACCGTTGATGTTGGTGATTTTTCAGACGTGGTAAAGGCCCGGATTGGCGAACTCAATGCCAAGTTGTCGCTGTTATCTATCGAACTTGAACACTCAAAGAAGGTCGCTGAAATGCAATATTTACTGGTTGGTCATCAGCGGGGGACGAAATAGTGAACCTGTTCAAGAACCTGGCATTATTACTTTCTGGTGCTCTGCTTATGCTCGCGGCTTTGTACGTTTGGCAACCTGATCTGTTCAGGCACGCAACAGATATGCAAGCGACATCAGCCACGAGTGATGCCGACAAACCTTTGTATTGGGTCGCGCCTATGGACCCAAATTATCGCCGTGATGGGGCAGGCAAATCGCCCATGGGCATGGACCTGGTCCCCGTCTATGCGAAGGATCAAAACGGCGGTGAAGATAGCCCGGGCACTATCGAAATATCGCCGGAGGTCGTTAACAATCTGGGCGTCAGAACTGGCAAGGTTGTTCTGGATCATCTAGAGCCAGAGATAAGAACGGTTGGATATTTGCAATATAACCAGGACAGCATTGTCCATATTCACCCCCGCGTAGAGGGTTGGGTGGAAAATAGCTACGTTAACACCGTAGGTGCGCCGGTTGAGCAAGGTCAGCGTTTGTATACTCTGTACTCGCCTGCATTGGTTAATGCACAGGAAGAACTGCTGTTTGGTTTAAAGCGTGGTGATCAGCGTTTGATTCAAGCGGCAGAACAGCGCCTGCTTGCTCTTCAAATAAGCGACAGGGTTATCCGTCAACTTAAAAAAGACCGTCAAGTGTCACAGACAGTCACTTTCTATGCACCAGCATCGGGAGTGGTGGAAGAACTCAATATTCGTGAAGGCCTCTATGTAAAGCCGGGCATGACTCTGATGTCGATCGCTAATCTTGACCAGATCTGGATCGAAGCTGAAGTCTTTGAGCGTCAAGCCAGTCTGGTCAAAGTCGGTTTACCTGTGGAGGTTGATCTCGATTTCCTGCCTGGCGAAGTGCGCGAGGGTAAGGTGGATTATATCTACCCGAGTCTGGATGCCCAGACCCGCACCTTGAGGGTCAGAGTCCGCTTGGATAATTCCGATTACGCTCTCAAACCCAACATGTTTGCTGAGCTTCGTATTCTTGCCAGTGATCAAAATGAACGGTTGCTGATTCCTAAAGAGGCTTTAATCCGTGGTGGGCAGCAGAATCGCGTAGTGCTGGTCCTCGGTGAGGGGCGCTTTAAATCCCTTGCTGTTAAAACCGGACAAAGTGACAACCATAGAGTCGAGATCCTTGACGGTCTGATGGAAGGCGAAGAGATTGTTACCTCCGCCCAGTTCCTGCTCGATTCAGAGTCCAGTAAATCATCCGACTTCACCCGTATTGATGCGACTGACCGCCAGCAAATTGAGAAGCCCTCGGTCAGCCAGGATGCGCAAAAAGCCACAGCTGAACTTCCTAGTAACGTATGGGTTGAAGCCATTGTTAACAGTGTTGATATCAATGCCATGAAACTGAACGCTCAGCATGGTCCTATTCCGGAGTGGAGTTGGCCGCTGATGCAGATGGAATTCAAGCTGAGCGAATGGATGGACGCTGGCGACATCCCTACCGGTCAGTCGTTGCAACTGGAGATAACCCGCACGGAATCGGGCAAATATGAAGTCACTGACTTCTACCTACCCGAAGCGGAACAGGAGTAGCGATTATGATAGAAGCTATTATTCGCTGGTCTATCCGCAACCGTGGAATGGTATTGCTGGCCACCTTAATGCTGGTTGGTTTGGGGCTTTATTCCCTGAAAAACACGCCGGTAGATGCCATTCCCGATCTGTCTGATGTGCAGGTCATCATCAAAACCAGTTATCCCGGTCAAGCGCCCCAGGTGGTGGAGGATCAGGTCACCTATCCGCTCACCACTGCCATGTTGTCGGTACCGGGGTCCAAGACGGTGCGAGGTTATTCCTTCTTTGGGGATTCCTACGTCTACGTTATTTTCGACGACAAGACGGATATCTACTGGGCGCGCAGCCGCGTGCTGGAATACCTGAGTCAGGTTGCGCCTTCATTGCCTGAAAATGCTCGTCCGCAATTAGGACCGGATGCAACAGGCGTAGGTTGGGTATACCTCTACGCATTGGTCGACCGCACCGGTCAGAACGATCTTAGCCAATTGCGTTCCTTACAGGACTGGTTCCTTAAATATGAACTACAAACCGTTCCGGGCGTGTCTGAAGTTGCGGCCATCGGGGGGATGGTCAAGCAATATCAAGTGCAGGTGAATCCGGAAAAATTACGTGCATTCAATATACCCCTCAGTCACGTACAAAATGCTATTCGCCGCGGCAATCAGGAAGTCGGAGCGTCAGTCGTGGAAATGGCTGAGGCTGAATACATGGTCCGGGCTACAGGCTACATTCAAGGCATAGAAGATCTGGAAGTGATCCCCCTGGGTGTTAACCAAAACGGAACTCCGCTACTGCTCAGAGATGTTGCTGATATTGGCATTGGTCCCCAAATGCGTCGGGGTGTTGCTGAGCTCGACGGTGAAGGCGAGGTCGTGGGGGGAGTCGTTGTGATGCGCTTTGGCGAAAACGCTCAGACAACCATCAATGGAGTCAAAGCCAAGCTGGAGTCGTTAAAGAAAGGTTTGCCTGATGGAGTGGAGGTCGTCACCGTATACGATCGCTCAGGTCTGATTGATCGGGCCGTTGAGAATCTCTGGCAAAAACTGCTGGAAGAATTTCTTGTAGTAGCGCTGGTCTGTATCGTGTTTTTGTTTCATGTCCGCTCATCTCTGGTCGCCATTATCAGTTTGCCTGTCGGTATCCTGACGGCTTTTATTATCATGCATTGGCAAGGTATTAACGCCAATATCATGTCTCTCGCAGGTATCGCGATCGCCATCGGTGCCATGGTTGATGGGGCGATCGTTATGATTGAAAACATGCACAAGCATATGGAAAGGACGCCGCTAACCGATGAAAATCGCTGGCAGGTTGTTGCAGCTGCGGCTTCAGAGGTTGGTCCCGCACTTTTCTTTAGTCTGCTTATTATCACGGTCAGCTTTGTGCCGGTGTTCGCGTTAGAGGCACAGGAAGGTCGAATGTTCTCACCCCTGGCCTTTACCAAAACCTATGCCATGGCCGCCTCCGCTATATTGGCCATAACTCTGGTGCCCGTACTGATGGGTTACTTCATCCGTGGCAAGGTGATATCGGAACACAAGAACCCACTTAATCGATTGCTGGCGGCTATTTACATGCCTGCGCTTCGTGGCGTGCTGCGCTTCCCAAAAGCGACGTTGGTTGGTGCCGTTTTGGTGTTAGCTCTGGGCGCATGGCCGCTGGATAAAATCGGTAGTGAGTTCATTCCGGATCTGGATGAAGGCGACTTGATGTACATGCCTACCACCTACCCGGGCGTATCTATTGGTGAAGCACGCCAAATTTTGCAACAAACCAACAAGCTGATTCGCACAGTACCTGAAGTTGTCACCGTGTTCGGTAAAGTCGGTAGAGCAGAAACGGCAACGGACCCGGCACCACTGAGCATGATTGAAACCTTTATCCAGCTGAAGCCTAAGAGCGAATGGCGCGAGGGAATGACCACGGCCAAGCTCAAGCAGGAACTGGATCAATTAGTGACGTTACCCGGCGTAACCAATGCTTGGGTGATGCCAATCAAAACACGTATCGACATGCTCGCGACGGGCATTAAAACGCCCGTGGGCATTAAAGTAGCGGGGCCGGATCTGAATGTAATTCAGGGGATCGGCCAACAATTAGAGAAGGTGCTGAAGGATGTTGAGGGTACCGCATCGGTATATTCCGAACGCGTTGCCGGTGGTCGGTATATCAAAGTTGATATTCAGCGAGAAAAAGCAGCCCGTTATGGTCTCAATATCGCTGATATTCAGGAAATTCTAGCGTCAGCAGTCGGTGGAATGAATGTCTCCAGCACGGTTGAGGGGTTAGAGCGCTACCCCATCAATGTCCGCTATCCGCAGGACTACCGGGATTCCCCCGAACAATTGGAGTTATTGCCCATTGTGACCCCGGCGGGACTGAGGATTGCGCTCGGTGATGTGGCTGACATCTTCGTCGAAAACGGTCCGCCTATGCTGAAAAGTGAAAATGCGCGGCTCAATGGCTGGACCTATATTGATATTGAAGGTGTCGATCTCGGTCACTATGTCGAAAATGCCCAACAAGTGGTTGCTGAACAGGTAAAGCTTCCTCCTGGCTATTCATTGAACTGGTCTGGTCAGTACGAATACATGTTGCGCGCTAAAGAAAAGCTTACCTACGTAGTCCCTCTTACCCTCGCCATTATTATTGTGCTGTTATTCCTTAACTTTCGTAACTTTATGGAAGTGGCCATGATTATGGGCACTTTGCCGCTGGCCCTGGTGGGCAGCATTTGGCTGATGTATTGGGAAGGCTTTAACTTTTCGGTGGCCGTGGGGGTGGGGTTTATTGCCCTGGCAGGAGTAGCGGTGGAAATCGGCGTCATCATGCTGGTGTATCTCAACCAGTCATGGCAACAGACGATTGAGCGTTGCCATGCTCAGGGATTTGCGCCGCGCGAGGAAACGTTACGCCATGCGGTGCTTCATGGTGCGGGAATGCGGGTACGCCCCGTGCTAATGACAGCTGCGACCATTATTTTTGGTCTCTTACCTATTTTGTACGGTACAGGCACTGGCTCTGAAGTAATGAGCCGGATAGCCGCGCCGATGGTGGGCGGTATGGTGAGTGCTGTGGTGCTCACACTGTTGGTGCTACCGGCCATTTATTTCATGTGGAAGCGTAGCTCGCTTGCAAAAAATACAGCACCTACAGACGAAAAATCTTAAATTTTTTAAACTAAAACGGAAGGTTAATTGTGATGAAAAAGAGTCAAGCATTAATAACCACCGCGGCCTTAGCGGCATCGTCCTCAGTCTTTGCACATGCAATGATGGAAAGCACATTTCCGCAGGATGGAGCAATGGTGATGGAGCCAACCAGGCATGTCGAAGTAAATTTCGACATGCCTATGAAATTGATTAATCTAAAGGTGATCGGTGCTGATGGAAGGCCTGTTGCCGTCGACTATGAGCGCGCTAAAGAAGCAGGCACCCATTTCAAAGGGATGACACCCGTATTGGTGCCCGGCAACTACACCGTGCACTGGAAAGCGGTGGGCGATGATGGCCACATGATGGATGGAACGTTTGGCTTTATGCAGCACTAATAGCGGATGTATTCGTTAACTCGGGCCAACGGTGTTTATGATGGGACTGGAACTAACCTCCTGGGAATTCTCGACCCTGATATCCCGTTGGCTTTTGTATGCCGGTGTGGCCGGGTCTGTTGGCGGGGTCTGCAGCCTCTATCTTTTAAAAGCGTACAGAGGACTGCAAGGCGCTTTTCTGAAATACGCGCTCTTTGCGGTTTTATTGTCTATTACCAGTGCTTTCGGGCACTTTTTTGTACGAGTGGGCGCTGTCCTTGAAGAGGGCGTTTCTGGCATGTTTGAGCCAGATATCGTTTCGATTATATGGAACTCTGCGGTTGGAGAGGCGCTTCTGTTAAGGGTTCTCGGGCTGTTTCTGCTGCTAGTTGCGCTGGTTTTTTTGTGGCGCAAAAGAAAATTGACCGCTACCTGGGTTGAACCGGGTGCGAGGGTCGCATGGTTAGGGTTTTTTGGGTTATTACTCACGGCAACCTCGTATACCGAGGTGGGTCATGCGGTTTCACAGTCGTGGATTTTTCAACTTGTGCTTGTTGTACATCTATCGTTAACAGCTTGGTGGATGGGTACCTTGTATCCCTTGTGGTTAGCGTGCCACCGTTTAGCTTCTGCTGATGCACATGCGGTGCTGCATCGCTTTGGACAGTTTGCGGTTGCTGCTGTTTTATTAGTGGTTTTGGCAGGTCTATTTTTATCTTACCAACTGACGGCCTGGAACAATTTGTTTACAAGCAGTTATGGTTTGTTTTTAATCACTAAACTGATCTTGGTTTTACTGCTGCTAGGGCTGGCAGCCTTACACAAATTCGTTCTTGTACCGCAGTTGTTATCTTCGCAAGATGCTAGTCGGTTAAAAAAATCGCTTCTTATCGAAAAATTTATCGGCGCAGGAATATATGCCATCACGACAGTGCTGACGACACTCGTCGGGCCGATGATGTAATTTGTAATTTAGGTAGAGCATGGCGTACCTCAGTCGTGCCCGACCGAGCCCATCTAAAGTCGACAGGCCCGACCGTGACAGCGATCATTCAGATTACTGTTATCACATCGCTCTTTTTAGCTCACCATAGTCACCATCGGTGCGAAGCACCAGTGTGATGTCATTATCGTTGCGATTGCGGAAGAACCAACCGTGGTTGCCGCTAAACGCTGCTTTCAGCTCGCCTTTGTCCTCAGGGACATCCCGGCCTTTTTCGTAGGAAACGGACTGCCCGCCGCCATCACCGTGAGTGTCAAAGTTCACAGGGCCGCCTAGAGCTACCCACGAGAAACGGGCGACGGCCCCTTCCTGCATCGTGAGCTTGAACTCTGTGCCTTCACCCGGGGTGAGGACAACACTAACCTCGTCCTGCCATTCGGGTTCGGCGGCCATTGTCGGGGCAGGTTGCTCCACTTTTGGCGCGACTTCAGGCTTAGCTTCAACTTTAACAACTGCTGTCTCGAAAACAGGCTCAACGGGTTCTGAAGCAGCATCGTTGATGGAGGGTTGCACCGCCACCATCTGCGCGGCCTCGTCGGCGGCTGCTTCTTCCACGAGTTGTGCCTTGATTTCACCCATCTCCGTCAAACCCAGCAGGCGGCCAGCACCTGTTGGGTCCAGAGCGTACTCGGAGGGCATTACCACGGTTACCAGTAGAACCAGCGCTACGATGGCGGCGATGATGGTGGATCGAATCAGCTGCGCGGAGCTGGGTAGTTCACTACGTGAGGGCATATCGGTGTTGTACATAAAAAATCTCCAGAATTAAGCGACAAAATAGCCGGTGAGCTGATAGCCGAAGAGCAGGAACCCGGCGCTCATCATGGCTACGTTGGCGGTATAGGCATGGCGGAAAAAACCATCGGTTTTACGCCAGTAGCTCATAACGATGAGAATCATCGCCAAGGCCAGAAGCTGGCCGATTTCCACACCCACGTTGAACGCGAGCAGGTTCGGTATCAGCCCATCCGGGGAGATGTCGTACTCAATGATTTTCGTGGACAGGCCAAAGCCATGGAAGAAGCCGAAGATCAACGTGGCGGCCTTGGTGTTGGGTTGGAAGCCGAACCAGCGCTGATACGCGCCCACGTTATCCAGAGCCTTGTACACCACCGACAGCCCGATGATGGCGTCAATGATGTAGCTGTTGATGCCGACGTTGAAGTACACGCCCAGCAGCATGGTGGTGGAATGCCCCAGCGCAAACAGGCTTACGTAGATTGCGATGTGCTGCATACGGTAAAGGAAGAAAATGACCCCCAGAAGGAACAGCAGGTGGTCATAACCGGTGACCATGTGTTTGGCCCCGAGATAGATGAACGCAATGAGGTTCACCCCGGTTATTTCCTGGATGTACCCCTTGTCTCCCTGGGCAATGGCATGGGCCAGCACATCGGCGCTCATTCCCAGCAAACCCAGTGTCAGGAATGCCCAGACCAGACGGCGACCGCCGGCGGCTGTGTGTGCACGCCAATGGCCGTCAAGCAAAGTTGACAACATAACGACTCCAATTGTTTTGGTTTAAAAAGCTGCGGTGCAGCGAGGCTTACACAATCAGAGAGGCTTTAGGCGGGCGGTCGAGCCGGTAACAAAAATTGCGGGGAGAGTCTCCGGCATAGGGAGTGAGTTGCCGGAACGAAGACAGTGGCCTGGAGTCGAGAGGAACAGTCAATCGATCCACAGATTCGTGAGTGTGACTGCCAGCGTCGTGATGCAGATGAATATCTGACGTCTCGTCAAAATCATCGTGGCTGTGTGAATGGTTATCGTGATCCTGCGGCACAGACTCACTCAGCTCAGCAACACCATGAGACGACGCCTCACCGATGACCGAAAGCGTCATGCCCGCCAGTGCTAACAGAAGGGCGAGAAGCGGAATAAAATTTTTACGGTGGATAGCCGTAATCATAGGGGGCAGTTGATTAGTCTGGCTGTGGGATTAACTCAATAACAGAGGATAGCATCCCCTTACGGAGTTCGAAATTAAAACTGTTCAGCGCTTTCAGGAACTGGCCCAGCGCCTCGGCCAGCATTCCTTTAAAGCCACAGATCGACGCGATCCGGTTCACTCTAATTGACTGGCAGCCCCAGATTTTTCAGCGCCGTTAAACGAGCGACGTAAGATATCTTGATTCCCACCGCAAAGACCAGCGTGCCGATGTGAGCCGCAATCTGGACACCCATTGAAAAGTGAGTGGCCCAGGGGTAGGCCACCAGGATCGATAGCCCCAGTGCCAGCGTGAACCCCAGAAGTGCTCCATTTGAGAATCGTAGAAGGATTTGCATTGCCACTCTCCTTAACCCTTAACCGTTTTGAACATGCATAGAGAATACATGTTAAAGAGGTGCCTGTTCAAGCTTTTCCCGCGCTCCATAGATTCCAAAACTGACTGTCAATAAAAACCATTTTACATGGATCTTAAAAGGCGTAATCTTTATGTATCTTAATGACGGAGGTATGAAGCCATGAACTTGCTGGACCAATCCATGAAACAGAATGCGCTGTGCTATGCGTTACTACTGATGGTCGCATTGTTCATGCCGCTCAGTGCCATGGCTGCCGGGAATGCCACCAGCGCCGAGTATGCGCCAGACGTGACCTTTACGCTGCGCACCGCAGTCGCAGAGGGCAAACTGGTCTATATCGGCCAGGGCGGTACCATCGACGGCAAGGTGAATCCCACCCTGAAGGTGGAGGAAGGCGCCATGGTGCAAATCAATCTTATTAATGGCGATGGCGCGTTGCATGACATTGTCGCCGATGCCTTCAACGCCAAGTCAGACCAGATCAGCGGTCAGGGAGCCAGCTCGGTAATGGCCTTCCGTGCAACCAAGGAAGGCGAGTTCTACTATTGGTGTTCGGTGCCCGGGCATCGTGCCGCGGGTATGGAAGGCCTGATTCTGGTTGGCGAGGGCGAGGCCAGGGCGAGCAGTAATGCGGAAGACTTGACGCGCTCACCCATGGATATTCCCGCCCCCATCGGTGACCGGGAATCAAAAAAGCTCGAGTACACCCTAGAAACCGTTGAGAAGATGGGCAAGCTGTCTGACGGTACCAGCTACAAGTTCTGGACTTTCAACAACAAGGTACCGGGCCCTTTCCTGCGTGTGCGTGAGGGCGACCGTGTCACCATCAATCTGAAGAATCCCAAGAATTCCACCATGATCCATTCAGTGGACTTCCATGCAGTCACCGGCCCTGGTGGCGGTGCGGCTGTGACCCAGGCGGCACCGGGAGCCACTGAGAGCTTTTCCTTTACGGCACTCAAGCCGGGACTCTATGTCTATCACTGCGCCACGCCTATGGTCGCCCATCATATCGCCAACGGCATGTACGGCCTGATTCTGGTGGAACCTGCCGGCGGCCTGACGAAGGTCGACAAGGAGTTCTATGTCATGCAGGGCGAGGTGTACACCACCGAACGGTATGGCACCCGCGGCGAATTATCCTTCGACCTGCAGAAGCTGCTGGATGAGGATCCGGAGTATTACATCTTCAACGGTTCCGTTGATTCGCTGAAGACTACCCACCGTATGGAATCCGATGTGGGGGATACCGTGCGCATGTTCTTCGGCGTGGGCGGCCCCAATGCCACCTCGTCTTTCCACCTAATCGGCGAGATCTTCGACCGGGTCTATGACAAGGCGGCGATCACCGACGAGCCGCTGCACAATGTGCAGACCACCAGTGTGCCGCCAGGTGGGGCCACCATGGTGGAGTTCGAGACCGAGTATCCGGGACGTTATATCCTGGTGGATCATGCCCTGTCGCGTATGGAACGCGGTCTGGCCGGATTCCTGTTCGTCGAAGGCGAGGCGGACAAAGAGATCTTCGATCCGCACGGCAAGAATCTGAGCGAATAATTAAGTTTGCGTTTTAAAATAAATCTGTCCCGGTTATATAAAGCCAAACATCAATGGCCGGGCATCGCTACAGTTTCACAGTAGGGTCTTCAAAGCCTTTGGGCACATACAGGTTATGAGGTCCCAGCCGATTGACATCGGTTTCACCACATAGGGCCATGGTGGTATCCAGCTCCTTGTGAATGATATTGAGTGCCCGGGTCACGCCCTCTTCGCCTGCGGCCCCCAAGCCGTAAGTGAAGGCCCGGCCAATATAGGTGCCCTTGGCCCCGAGGGCGAGCGCCTTGAGAACATCCTGACCGGAGCGAATGCCCGAATCAAAATGCACTTCAATGTCATCGCCTACTGCGTCTATGATGCTTGGCAACATGCGAATGGAGCTCATCGCACCATCCAACTGACGACCGCCGTGATTGGAAACAATAATGGCGTCGGCACCGATCTCCGCCGCGTGGCGAGCATCTTCGGGTGTCATGATGCCCTTTATGATCAGCTTGCCACCCCACCACTTCTTGAACAGGGCAATACGCTTCCAATTGAGCGACACGTCAAAAGCTTCCGAGATCCAGGTTGATAGCGAAGCGGGGTCCGTCACACCTTTAGCATGGCCGACGATATTGCCAAACGTGCGCCGCTTGGTACGCAGCATTTCAAGCCCCCAGGGTATCTTGGTGGCCATATTGGCAATGGACCTGGCGGTGAGCTTGGGCGGTGCAGAAAGCCCGTTCTTGATATCTTTGTGGCGCTGACCCAGGACTTGCAGGTCGACGGTAACAACGATGGCCGAGCAGTTTGCGGCCTTGGCGCGTTCAAACAGGCGACGCATAAAATCGTCGTCTTTGAGGGTATAGACCTGAAACCAAAAGGGCTGTGTTGTGTGCTCGGCGACGTCCTCGATCGAGCAAATCGACATGGTCGAAAGCGTGAAAGGCACGCCAAACTTCTCGGCTGCCCGGGCGGCCTTAATTTCACCGTCAGCCGACTGCATACCGGTAAAGCCTACCGGTGCCAGCGCCACCGGCATAGCGACATCCTCACCAATCATGGTGCTGCGTGTCGAGCGCCCTGACATATCGACTGCAACACGCTGCTTAAGATGAATCTGGTGGAAGTCGCTGGTGTTTTCACGAAAGGTCTGTTCAGTCCAGCTACCCGATTCAGCGTAGTCGTAAAACATCTTTGGCGTACGCCGCGCGTAATGACGACGCAGATCTTCAATATTGGTATAAATCGGCATGTTGAATCCCCTGAAGCAGATAGTGCAACTTACTGAATAACAGAAAATGCTAGCATTTTTTAGTGGTTCAATGATTTCGGAAACAACCTGCGTTAGTGTTCGGAGTCATTGAACCACTAACCCGGATCTCTCATAGGCCCCCAGCAAGTCTCGCAGACTGGGTTCATTACCGCCATGGGCACTTCGTTCCGGCCACGATTGGGCAATAATTGACCAGTTTCTGTTGTCTGGACATAACTCCCCTTTACCCCATTGAGTCGGGCCGGGGGAGCCCGAGGATTCGGGCTAGCTTTATTGGTCCGACGTGCCGCGGCTGATACCGGCATTGATCTTATCCTGAGCCTCTCTCAACCTTGAAACCATCATTTCCTTTTCAAACTGCTCCAAGGTGCCGTGCTTATCCAGTTCCCGGGTGGCGGCTTTGATCAGCACCTTTTCCGGGTTTTGCGGGTTGTTCTTGCAGAACTTTTCCCAGCGGTCTGAGTAAGCCGCCTGGGAGTAGCCGATCAGGTCTTCCGGATAAACCGCGTTCACCTTGTCGTACTCCGACGCCTTACCGATTAACCAACCCTGACTCTCAAGGGCGGCAATGATGTCGTTCTGGAATACTCTTTCGCGGGTGTCCGCCATGACGGCTCCTTATTATGGCCGGGCTCGCGTAGCCTGACTCAACGATCCTCGCGGGTATGCCACAGTCGCAAAATGAAAATGACACTATCCTGAATTTCATATCGAACTTCGTAATGACCCACTTGTAGTCGCCGAACGTCTCTGGGATCAAACTGATGCAGCGACTCGCCAAGGCGTGGATTATCGATGAGCCGAGTGACACCGCGGGTCAAAGACCGAACAACGTTAATTGCAGCAGGCTTGTTCACCGGCTCCAAAAATTCATAAAGCCGGGAAAGGTCCGACATGGCTTTATGGGTCCATTGAAGCTCCATCAACGGGGAACAGGCAGTGGCTGATCGGAACCCAGACTGTCGGCCCAGGCCAATACCGCCTGGTGATCAATCACCTGCCCGGCGTCGACGTCAGACAAGGCCTCTTGTGTTAGCCGGTCGCGCTCATCTTCCCGGGCAATCCAGTCAGCCAGGGCCTGCTTCACAATCCACCCTTTCGAGCGCTCCAGGCGCTGAGCAATCAGCCCCACCTTGTCGGCCATAGAAGCGGGCACATGGGCGGTCATGACACGGGTATCTGTCTTGGACATAAGAGCACCTTTTACAGCATTGATTCGTCGTGATTCAGTATAAATCAATGTGAATCACAATGTCGCCAATAGGCTTTCACCTGGTTGCCCTAACTCGGTTTCGGCGGCAGGTCCAGTTGTTCAAGGAACGCCTGATACGCCTCCGGTGTTACTGACAGTATGGCCTGATCCAGAATGGCTTCCTCGGCGGCGCGATCAATTAAGCTACGGTCTTCGGGTTCTATCCGAATGTTCAGGATTTCGGCGGTAGGGAGGCCGTTGGGGCTGCCGTCAACGAGGAATAGGCGGATGCTGCGACCTTGGGTCATGCTTCTGCCTCCATTCCTGCCTGACGTACTTTCTCGTCAAAGGCACCCTCATCCGCAGGTGACTGCCAGTTGCGGACATCGATTTTACCGGTGACAGCGGCGGATATTAGGGCTGAGCGGCGTTCTGTCAAAAGGTGGACTGCTTTATTGGCCTCAGTAACCATACCGCTAAATTGTGCTTTCAGGTGTGAGACCTTTGCATCAATAGCCTCCTGTTCCCCTATCGGCGGAATCACAAGTGATCAACTGCCTGTGGAATGCAGTATTTCTTGGTGCGGATCTTGGTGAAAGGCTTAATGGTGCCCCCGGCAGGACTCGAACCTGCTACCTTCCCCTTAGGAGGGGGACGCTCTATCCGGATGAGCTACAGGGGCAATATCGCGAGAAGGGCGGTATGATAGCCGCCGAAGGGCTGTGGCTCAAGGTGCGTTCGTTTTTGTGGCTTTGGTCATAGCTGTTGGATCTGCATTTCCGGTAGGAGGCGTTTTGCCGCAGCGCTTTTTGTTGAGTGTGATTATTCCTGTCTGGCGTGAAGCCGAAACCATTGAGTCCACACTTTCGGGGCTGCAATCGCTGCGTTCGCAGGGCCATGACATTATTGTGGTGGATGGCGGCAGTGATGACGGTACAGCCAGCCTGGCACAGCCCCTGTGCGATCAGGTGATTGTGTCTGACCCGGGCCGGGCTGTTCAGATGAACGCGGGCGCCGCTGCTGCTTCCGGTAATATCCTGCTGTTTCTCCACGCCGATACGCGACTGCCTTCCTCTGCTCTCGATCACCTTGCTGATTTTGCTGCGTCCTCCTTTGTCTGGGGACGGTTTGATGTGCGATTGAGCGGGCAGCGGCGGTTGTTCCGTGTGATTGGCTGGTTTATGAATCGTCGTTCCCGGCTGACCGGGATTGCGACCGGGGATCAGTCGATTTTTGTGCGCAGGGCGGTATTCGATGAGCTTGGTGGTTTTTCACCGATTCCGTTGATGGAGGATGTGGATTTGTGTTCCCGGCTGAAGCGTCTTTCCCGGCCATTCTGCATTTCCGACCCGGTGGTTACAGACAGCCGCCGTTGGCAGAAACACGGCCCCTGGCGTACGGTATTTCTGATGTGGCGGATACGCTGGCGGTACTGGCGCGGCGAGTCGCCGGAGAAACTGGCAAAACTCTATCGAGCGGATGTGCGCAATGCAGAATAAGTCAGCGGAATCGGCACTGGTCATGCAGTTTGCCAAGTGGCCGGAAGCAGGGCGGGTTAAAACCCGGCTGATGCCGGCACTGGGGGAGCTGGGCGCGCTGGAAGCGCATATTACGCTGAGCCTGGCGGTGCTGAACCAGCTGTCATCCAGTGGTTGTGAGGTGCGCTTTCTATGGGACCGTGAGCTGCCGAGCGTGCCGGAAGCTGCAACACCCATTATAAAACGCATTGAAGCGTTGGGCCTGAAGCAGGGTGTTCAGCGGGGTAATGTGCTGGGTGAGCGCATGGAAGCAGCTATTGCCGACGGGTTGGCGGAATGCCCAAAAGCATTAATTATCGGCAGCGACTGCCCGTCAGTGGACGCGGGTTATATTCATCAGGCATTGCAGGCGCTGGATAAGGCGGATGTGGTGCTGGGCCCCTCGGACGATGGGGGATATGTGCTGATCGGCGCTCGAACCCATCTTGTCGGTATGCTGGATAGCGTAAGTTGGGGCACCGATCGCGCGTTGGCGGAAACGCTTACCCGGCTGGATGCGGTGGGCCTGTCCTGCGTGCAATTATCACCGCGCTGGGATGTGGACGAGCCCGAGGACTGGCAGCGCTTTGTCCGCCAGTTCCCCGTCGATAGCCAGCTTCCCTGAGTTCAGGGGGCCGACACAAAAGGCTGCTCAAGCAGAGCTTCCATGGCCGGCAGTTCGGCAGGCAGTTCGTCACCTGGCTCTTGCTGCGTAAACACCCGGAATGCCTTGGAGCGTTCCACCACTTTGGCTTGAAAGGCCTCCATCAGATCCGCCCGCGATACCTGCCGGATGGCCTCGGCCAGCTGCTCACGGGAATTGAAGCCGGTCGCGCCCCGGTCGATTTCCTGCCAGTAGCGCTGGGAAATTTCGCCCAGTTGCCGGTCTTTCTCCAGCAGTTTGCTGATTACCGCCTGCTTTTCCCGGGTGAGGTCTTTGGGCTTCATGTCTGAGAGGGTGTTCATGAAGGTCTTTGAGAACGCCTCAACCGCCGAGTTAATATCGCTGGCGCTGGCTCCGGGCGATTGAACCACGAACCCGAGTGCGGGCGTTTCCAGCATCTCGTAAGGCATAGCGTACACGATGTAGCCAAGCTGTCGGTTGGTGCGAATTTCTTCATAAAAAGGGCTGGCAACAATCTGCGCGAGCAGCCGGTAGGTCGCCCGCTCGGCAAACCCGGTGTTGTCGCCCTGGGCGTAGAGTGTATAGCCGGTGTCCGGGTGGTCTACTTCGATGCCTGCGACTGTCTCGGTTTCCGGCAACGCCCGCACCTGGCTGCGGGGAACCTCTGCCAGCTCGCTTTGCCGTAGTACAGAGGCATTCACTTGCTGAGCGAAGTTCAGGGCGGACGCCTGGGTCATGTTGCCGTGGGCGAGCATAACGGGGTCGACCTGGGATAGAAACGCTTCAGAGAAGGATTTCAGTTCATCAAAGCTAACGGCGCGGGCTGCCGCCAGTTTTTCCTCGGTGCTCCAGGTGCCTTCGATCAGCGCGGTCTGGATAAACTCAGACGTCTGTTCGACGGGGCGATTCTTTGCTTTGTTGAGCAGGCCG
>Ga0306907_1000345_pt1 | contig 21427 bp, 12 predicted proteins | sample AntRauTorcE11898_FD_190415 | JGI IMG/M metagenome (GOLD analysis project Ga0306907, IMG submission 190415) | Saline lake microbial communities from Rauer Islands, Antarctica - Metagenome Torckler E11 #898 (v2) (version 2) | ecosystem: Environmental > Aquatic > Non-marine Saline and Alkaline >... | reverse complement strand
TTTTTCTCAAAGTTATCCCTCTTTGTAACACAAACCATTTAATATTTAAAGATTTGGGGGTAATTATTAAACCCACGAAGCCCTAAAAATCAATATTTTGGCAAAAAATATAATACTATGATAGCAGCAGGGACAATAGCGGCAATAGGGGCGGGAGTAAGCCTGGCAAGTTCTGTCTATGGGAAGTACAAGGAAGCCCAAGCCCGCAACAAATATGAGGATTGGATAAATAAGCAATCCAAAAAACTTGATTCGTGGTACGCTAAAGAGTCTAACACTGACTTCCTCGACACCGCAGAGGGTAGAAGCACTGCCTCCGGGCTTAAAAAAACGCTCACCGCGAACCTTAAAAATCAAAAAGAGGGCGCTATCAAGACAGGTGGCAGCCATGAGGCAGAAGTAGCCGACAAAGGAAACGCCTTTGAAAGCCTCGGCGACAGTTACCGGAAACTTGCCGGGCTCGGTTCTCAACGAAAAGCCAATCTGAGGAGTATGTATATGAACCAAAAAGGGCAGTATGACGCAGCAAAAGGCGGTACTATGCAAGGAGAGGCTAACGCATTTTCAACCTTTGCAAACAATGCCGGTGGCTCTATTTCTGATTGGATAAATGTTGGTGTGGAGTCTGGTGCCTGGGGAGCCGATGGAGACAAAGAAGCGTAAAAACTATGGACACACTAACTGTATCAGTAATAACCGTAGTAGTCTCATTATTAATGACAATAACCGTGGCTACAATCGCTTACTTTCTAAAGAGATATATCAGAGAAAGCGATGAGCGAAACAAGCAGATGCACGCTGAAAATAAGGAAAGTCATACCCAGATGACCCAAAGCTACAATGCGTTGGCTGAGACTATCACAGAACTTCGGCTGATGATGAAAAAATTACAAATAGAAGGCTCTTCCAGCAACACCTTTTGGGGGGAAAAATTTAATACTGTGGAAGAAAAGTTTCAGCGGCACGGGAAAAGCATTGGAGAATTATGGGCCACAATTAATAGTTATCACCGGGAATATAATCAGGACCTATCGCGAATTTTTGACAAATTGAATAGAAGCCATGCCAACAGAAAAAAATAAAGCCATCGAAGAGAAATCCAAAAGGATAGCGTACGGGAATGCGGAAGATGTTTCTAATGCTTTGTCCCCAGAGCAAGAACAAGAAATCGCTGGGAAAGAGCAGAAAATACGCAGGGGGCAAAAGGTTATAGATAGCGTTAAAACCAATCAAAACGCCCCTATGGCTTATCGGTTGTTTGGCGACAAATACTTTGAAGAGGAACGCCAAAAAGAGGAAGAGCGGTTAAAACGAAGGGAGAAAAAAGAACGTGCCCGCATGACTGCCGGAGCCCTTGGCGATACATTGCGATTGATAGGTCATGGAGCAGCTATAAGCAGAGGAGCCCACGAAACGCCATGGGACCAAAACAAGAACGTTGCCACCGGAATGAAGAACCTTGACAAATACGAGGGGGAGTATATACAGGCACTACGTAGGCTTGAAGACATGGAGATGAAGGATAATATTATAGGGCGGAAAGCGAAAAATGAGGCTGAGGCTATTGAGCGAGAAGGAAAGCGGTATGAAAATGAGCGGATCCGTAAGGAAAACTGGCGCGAAGAAGATAGGAGGATTCGCGAAGAAGATATGGGAATTAAAGCCGAGAAATATGACGACAAGCTAGACCAGCAAGAGAAAGAAAACAGAAGGGCTGATGCCAGGCTGAAACTTGCACAAGAGAGAGCGCGCAGGTATAGGGAAAATGCTATTCAAAGTCAAATAGAGAATGGGCCGGAGACTGGAGAGGATGGAGAAAATTATTACACTTATCCTGCAGAATCAGGGGCCTTGTATAAATTAAATCCCGCTGACCCGAATGTCCAGTCAGCGATTGGAGCTATGGTGAATAAAGCTATAAGTAAAGTTGACGACAATCTCTGGGAAGGAGACAATTTCGATAAGCATGAATTTAGCAAACAGTACAAGGGACTGACAGAGCTACAAACTCAAACCTGGCCTGATGACTTCGGAGCTGTATTGAGTTTAGCACCAGAATTTTGGGATGAAGAAATTGCAAAAGAGTTTGGGATTGAGGTAGAAATGCCCCCGCCGGAAGAACAGGAAGAACAGGAGTTGGGAACTATCTCTCAGCCCAATTATGCTAACCCCACTAATGCTTATGGGATAAATAGTTTTTTTGAACAGGAGAGGAAAAGGAAGACCGATAGAGAACAGGAAGCCACCCCTTCAGAAGAACCCCGGAAGGAGCAGGGAGGCACACCTTCGGAAGCATCTCAGGAGAAAAGGGGAAATAAGCAAGCAGTTAAGATAGTTAAAAAAGCGCAGAGAGAATATGCCGAGAACCCTACGGATAAGACCCTAAAAGCCGCAGCAGAAGCAGCCTTAAAATATCAGGAGTCAACAAATCCAAATGCTTTCAGGGGAAAGATAAAAGCAGCAGGTGGCTATAATTCTTTACTGACTACGTATATGAAACACATGAGAACTCACCAATCAGCAAAATAAAAAGCTATGAGCATTCAATATACGGAAAGTGAATACGAAGACCCTATTTTCGATCAATTACCGGAAGAGACACAAAAGGAATCAAGTGAGAAGCAGCCTCCGGAAGACGAGGAAGATGTTTTCTATGATCCCATATTCGACCAATTACCGGGAGAAGGCGAAAGTGATACAGAGGAAGGGGAGTCTATTGGCGGAGAAGAAACACCTGCCTCAGCGACCGAGAAGTTAAGCACATCCCAGACAGAACTTACGTATGATGAAGCAAAAAAGAAGTTAAGCACATCTCAGCCAGAGCTTACGTCTGATGAAGAAAAAAAGGCAGCGGACGAAAGGCCGTGGTACGAAAATATTGGTAGGCTAACAAAAGCAGGACTTTACAACCAATTTTTAGGGGGGTTTTATAAGCTCGCATCCGAAGTTGCGCGTCCTGTAAGTAAGGATGCTCATGGGTACCTTAAAGAGACCTCGGATTGGAACCGTGAAGAAGCGGAAAGATTGCAGAAAGGGATAACCGGATGGGAGAAAGATATAGGTAACGCTCTGCCCAGCGCAATAAAAATAAGCGGCGTAGTGGTAGGTAGTGGCCTTGTCCCCGTTGCCGCACCGGCTTTATCTTCCGCGTATTTAACCGACATGGGAATAAGTGTTGGAGGAAATTCATTAGCAGATTATGATGAATACAAGAAAGGCATAGGAGAAGACCCCAGAGAAGGAGGGAACCAATATGAGAGATGGGGAATCGCCCTATCATCTGCCGGATCGGAAGTATTCACAGAACGATTTTTGGGAGGTATTTCCCGTTACATGCCTAAGCCGATTAAAAAGGCTGTTGGTGGGGACTTGCTGAAAAAAATGTTCCGAACAAAAGCCGGACGAGAGTCTTTGGAGAGCGCTATAAAGACCTATGCAAAACAAACGCCCGGCATAGTCAAGCGCGGATTAAAAGAAGGCGCTGATCTTACTTATATGACTGCAGGAGAGGCCGGAGAAGAGGGCTTGACTGAGGTAGGTCTATTAGCCATTGAAACTTTTTACAAAAAAGCTGAGGACGACCCGGATTTGCAAGAGTGGATTTCACGTGTAACTGATGCAGCTAGATCCGGCGCACTCATGACCGGCATGGTGGCCCCGGTTCGAGGGGGGACCCGCAACTACATCCGTAATAAGCGTAGAAGTGAGAATGGCATCCCTATCGTAATGACTAAGGATGGGGAAACTGCGGAATATTTGGGAGAAAAGGATGGTGCCATTATAGGGGAAACGCAGAATGGAGATCAAATTGAAATATCCCCAGATGAAGTCGCAGACCAAGCGTTCGTTACCCCAAAGGAGTACCAAGAGTATCAAGAGGGGCTTGAACAGGGTATGGACCAGCAAGTTTTTGAGCAAGCAGCGTCCATAAGAAATAAGAACACCGGAAACATTCAGGCTTTCTACACGAAAAATCAGGATAAAGACAAAGAGGAGCCTTTGTTTGTGGTTGATCAAGATGGGGAAAATGCGGTAGTGGTTGATCCCAATAATAATTTTGAACGCAGAATGGTTCCTGTCTCAGAATTGGAAGATGCAGGAACAAGCGTGGACTTTGAATCATTCGTTAATGAGCAAAAAGAATACAGAAACAGAGTCTTAGATCATATCCAAAGACAGAAAGATGGTGAAGTTAAGTTCAAACAGGGGGACCTGGTTGAGGCAGGTGGGACAATAGGACAGATCATGGAGGTGTCCACCGATGGCACCATGATAGTTAACGGCCCGGAAGGTTCGATAAGTGTCGCCCCTGACATGAAAGACCAGATTCGCCCGGCCACGATAATTGAGATTGATGATGCTCAGGTATCAGCGGTGGAAACCGAGCGGGGATTAGAGGTACAGCAGCCATTTAACACCCCGGACGAAGCAGAAGCGATGGCGCAGCGCCTTAATGAAATATATCAGGGGAAAAAGGTTTTTGAAATCATTGAAGAGCAAACGCAGGACTCCAATGGGCAGAATGAATTTAGGGTAATTGGCACAAATGTAAACAATAAGGGTCCGGATGCAGCCCCTATTGAGCAAGCCCCCTCCCCTACACCACAAGAACCTGATAATTTAGGTGGTGCGGCAGCGGAGATGAAAACTGTTGAGCCGGGACAACAAGAAACTCGGGTTGATAATAATAAACAAACGAATACGCCTGTAATCACCGCTGGCGAAAATCAATACAATGTTACCCAGATTGAAGATGGAACCTACCAGATAGGTGATGCATTTGGCACAAGCGAAGAAGCAGAGCAGGTAATAGGTTCACTAAACAGCCGTTACAATGGGAAGCTGGAATTTGAAATAAAAACGAAGTCAGGCGCAGACCTGTTTTCGCCCAACGCGTACACGATAGTAGCCAAAGAATTGAAGCTATCAGAACAGCAAGGTAAAGATAGTGAACCAATTTACTCCATTGAAGGGAAACCAGTATCAAGAGGAATGGCCCGCCTGGCTATTAAGAGAGCTAAGAGACCGGAAGATTTACAGCCGTTAGGGATTACCGGGGATGAGGAGTTGCAGGGCTTAATAGATGAAAAGTTCCCTCAACCAGAATATTCATTTGAAGGCGACCAAATGAATCGCGAGGAAGCACTGGCCGCCATTGGATTGGCTGAAAACATAGAGGATTTAGAAGGGATAGTAATAAAGAATGACCCGGAATTAGAGCAAGCCGTGGCAGACAAATTTCCGGATAGTGAACAACATCAAGATCAACGCACTGAGGAAAATGAAGCGAAAGAGGGAGCAGAAGATGCCGCCCCCGAAGAGAGCGAATTTATCCCCCCAGAAATCCCCATAGCGGAAGAAGGGGCCCCGAGAGATACAGACCAAGATATTGATGAAGTGTTGGAAAAGAGCGAGGATGCAAATGAAGTGGCAAACGCCTACCGAGAAGAAGTTCGACACTTTATCCCTTATGAGAAATTAGAAGAGTGGCAGAAAGTAATAGCCGATGGGGTTCACGTTGAGCCGAATAGCTTTAAGCGATCTAACGACAAAGCGAATATAACGCAAGGCCTCGGGAAAAGGTTTCTCCGCAAAGACGGAATGGCTCTTGAAGAATTGGCGGGGTCTTTAGGGTTTGAAGGCACATCGGAAGACTTGGGGATTGTGAGTGATTTCATGATTGAACTGGTAAATAATCCTTCAATCAAGAGAAAAACAACAGACCGACAAAAAGCGTTAGCGGCAAAATACAAGAAACTAACCGGAAAGTCAATTAAGAATCACGACTATTATCAAAAGGATGAAGCACAATTGGACAGGGAAAATTTAGATTTGGAAAATAATGAATTAAATCCTAAATTTACAGAGCAATACGCTGCATTTAATGATGACAACGGGGAAGTAGATATTGATAAGCTGGCAGAGAAATTAGAATCAGACCCGAAGTTTTTTACAGAGTTCCCATTTGGGCTGACGACTGATGAATACAACGAACTAAAAGTAATAATAAATGGACTTAGAGAAAGCAACACCGGAAGCAAAAGAGAGGGCTTGCAAGAACATAATAAAGCTGATAGCGAGGGCCAAGAAAAAGAGTCCCCTGGTGGTCGCCAAGGAAATGGGGCTGAAATTTCTCCCGAAAGACCAACAGCCGCCCAGCAAGAAAGAATAGATGGTCGCATTAAAGCCGAAGTGACTGATAAGCAGAAGTCACTTATTGAGCAATACGAAGAAGCGAAGGGGCGTAGGCAGACTTTAAAGAACAAGATGGACAAGGGGCTCAATGAACAAAAGGGGCTTGACATGGATGTGGAGGACAAAAACAAAAAGCCTTCAATAGAGCCAGCCGGACAGTTGTTTGATGTTCCTAAAGACGGTTCTCAAAAGAATATCCAAAACCAATTAGCGGATGCAAATGCTGAACTTGCAGCCATTGAGCGGGAGATGAATGATTTCACCGCGCGCAAAGAGCCGCTAAAGCAAGAAATTAAAAATGCTGTTTTAGCGCAAAATGACTTTGAGGATGTAACCGAAGGCGCTATGGCAGACAAGTCTGCAATAAACAAGAGACGCAAATCACAGGAAGCCCGCATTGAGTTACAAAATAAGCCCAAGACACGGGTGAATGGGCTGAACATGGGAGAGAACCAAGCCCAAGGCGTATATTTTTCCACAGAACAGGAAAACAGATACGAAACAGAGGAAAATCCTGCCGTTGAATACGAAGTAGAGGTTGAAAATCCGGCTGTATTTGATCAGAATCAAAATGAGTTTGCTGAGCTACAACTTAAATTACTTCAAGAAAACAAAGACCAATTCAAGGTAGGGGACTTCGCATTTGGTTATATCCCCCAGACGTTAACATTGGATGAATTAGGCCCATCAGGCACGGAAAAACTGGCCGCAATGGTAACGGCCCATCTCCAAGAGGAAGGGTACGATTCCATCTCTTTCCAAGGGCAGGGGGAGAATGAATTGATAGTTTTTGACCGCAGTAAGATAAGACGTAAGGATTCACCGGTAAGCCCCGATCATTTTGCAGCCATGGAACAAGCGGCAAAGGATGCCAGCAAAGAATTTGGCATCCCCGTGAAAGTGGTGGATGACCCCGGAACTTTACCCAAAGGCTACATGTTTTCCAAAGCGGACAAAGGTAAAATACAAGGGTTTTATGACCCAGAGACAGGGAATGTTTACGTGGTCCCTGCAAATGTCCTCGACTTAAATACGGCCCGAAAAGTAATACTCCATGAAGTATTAGGGCACCGGGGATTAAGGAAAGCCCTCGGAGAAGACAAAATAGGCCCCATTTTAGACCGGGTTTATGACGGGATGAATGAGGTTGACAGGGAAGGATTAGAGGAGATATACGGTAGCGACAAGCGCACCATAGCGGAGGAATACATTGCCAGTCTTGCCGTAAACTACAAAAGACCTGGTACGCTAACCAGAATTGCCGGTAGAATAAGAAAAATCATTAAGGATATGTTTGGGATAAGTTACTCCACAAACGACATAATGTATTTACTCTCCCGCTCAGAAAATGCTATCAAAAAAGACAAATCAATAGGTTATGTTTCCGAAGAAGGCTCGAACATAGGCCGTCCCTTACAAGCCGGAGAACGAGCTATTGACCATGGGATGTATCATAAAGTGACAGGAGATACAAGCTCCGCAGCAGAATTACGGGAAAAGGGAGATCGATTCAGGGAGATTACACAAGATTTTATGTTACCAGTTAAGCGTTTGCAACAAGAGATTCTGCGGCGCGGGGGTAATGTGGAATGGTTTAGGGACGCTTACAACCAGGAAAATAGGTCGTATGGAATTACGATGACTGCCATGGAGCGAATGGGTAAGGGAAAGGTCGTGCCCATGATGAAAGCTGTTTACGATGTAATTCAATCCTCAAAAGACGAGAAGCTTGATGAATTGGAATTATACTTAATGGCTAAGCACGCCCCGGAAAGGAATAAGAAAATAACAAAGAAGCGCCAAGAGGCTGGTAAAATTGTAAAGGGGCGAGAAGGAATTATTGAAAATTGGTCTGGACTGTCAACGGAACAGGCAAATAAAATAACAAAGGAGTTTGAGGCCAATCACGACATGGATGCCATAAATAAAATGTGGGAAAAGATAAGGGCGCTAAACAACTTCACGCTGGAAAGAGCATTCAGGGACGGTCGATTGAGTAAAGAAACTTTTCAGGAACTCACATTGGGGGAAGACTCCTACGAATATTACGTCCCCCTTAAAGGGTTAAAGAATACATCAGAAGAAGAAAACGTGTGGGATTATGCCGGGAAAACCGGAGGCGATGGAGCCTGGAAATTAATGAAGTCTGGGGGCCGAAAGAGCTTGGCAAATAACCCATTGCAACACATGGTAGAGCAAGCCGGGATGGCCATTGTTCAGGGAGAGGCTAACAAGACGAAACAGTACATGTATCGGCTTTTAAAAGATAACCCCTATCAGGATTTGGCACATATCCAAAAAACTTATTTTGTAGAGACAGGAAAAATAAAAGAGGACGGAAAAAAGGAATATTATATTGAATATGAGCGGCCCGAGCAAAAACTGTTTGACGAAAAGAAGGTCAAGACAAGGTATAACTCCCGAAGAATGTCATTAAACAAAGCCCAAGACCTGGAACATAATGTTGATGTTTGGGTGAATGGGGAGTTAATAATTATGCGCTTTGAAAACCCGGACGTGGCCAATGCCATTAATAAAAAGAAACTGGCGACCACCGATAAGATTGATATTGAGTGGGTTCGTAACACAATCGAAGGTTTTGGATGGGGAACCCGGCAGTTGGTCCAAAACTTTACAGCCAAAAACCCGGCGTTTATTATTCCAAACACCCAGCGAGACGTAATGTATGCCGCTTTAGCCCATGCCATTAAACCGGATGGTGATGTAACGACGTTTGTTAAAAGGCTGAAAACATCAAATGCAGCAATGACAGCCTACAACAAGTGGGAAAAAGCGGAAAGTGAGTTAGATAGAGCTGAAACTCCGGAAGCCAGAGAACAAGCAGAGAACAATCTTAGGGAAATAGAGAACAATACCGTTGAATTAGAAATAAAAGGCCCAGATGGGAAGAGAACATCTAAAACAGTCCCTATATACAAGTTAATGAATGACTTCAAAGAGAATGGAGGAGAAACCGGCTTTGTTCACATGAAAGAATTAGACAAAGTTCAAAAAGACATTGAACAAGAGCTAAAGAAGGCAGGAAGAGTTGCTAATTCCACTGGGGTAAATGAGGTGTTTTTTAATGCAGAGGGGCAAAACAGATTCTTTGAAGGTGTTGGAAAATCCTTAGAGGCAATGGCCCAAAGGAGCGAAAATTTGGCTCGTCTTGCCACCTATATAACATCTTTGGAGATGGGAAAAGCCCCGGCAGATGCAGCCACAGACGCTAAAAACACGGGAGCCAATTTCAACCGTAAAGGGGAAATGTCTCCTATGGTCGGGAATTTTATCGGATTTTCCAACGCAGCCATACAGGGTTTTGAGAATATAGGACGCCTGGCTTACGAGAACAAAGGGAATTTTGTCAAAGGTGCAGCTTCAATGTACGCCTTAGGCATGGCTTCTGCATTCTTAAATCACATGGCAATGGGTCTTGATGATGACGACAAGGATAAAGACTGGTACTCCAATGTAAATTCATATATAAAGCACAATTATTTTGTAGTCGGGTACGGGAAAGGGAGGTATATCTCAATCCCCCTCCTGCATGGGTTTAGGGCTTTTCACGGCATGGGCGTTTCGTCTTATGAGAATATGTTCCTGGACACAAGCGATAAAATTGGCTATGAAGATGCAGGGGGTAAGCAAATGTCGATAGATGCCTTGAACCTTGCTGTTGACATGGGTAGCCCGGTTAATCCGGTGGAATGGATTAATAAGGATGATGTGGGGTTAATGACGATAATTAAGCCAATTGCCCCGATGGTGCTTACCCCGTGGCTGGATCTAGCCGAGAACAGAGATTTTGCAGATCGTAGTGTGCTTCGTGAACCATATACTAAAGGCTTGGAGGAGCAAACAGCAAACGCGGGGTTATTTAAAAGAGATGTCAATTTTGTTGCAAAATACTTTACCGACCAATGGTTTCAAATTAACGGAGGAAATCCGGAGACATACGCAAGATACCCATTAGAGGAAGGCGAGTTACAAAAGCCTCTTCCATGGTATGAGGATATTAACCCTTCCGGCGTTGAACATCTTGTAACCTATTATTTAGGGGGGAGAGGTCAATTTTTTAATAATGTAATGAAAACCGGCGCGGGGCTAGTAGAAGGCGCATCGGCAATGATTTCAGGAGAAGATAATCCGTTTAACGTTGTAGATAAAAACACCATCCCCATCGTAAGGCGATATAATAGACAGGCTTATGAATACGCCCCTTACGAGAGATTATCGCAACTACGAAAAGAAGTGGATGCCTATAACTACAACATAACCAATATGAGCCGGGAAAATGAGCGAGTTAATCGTAATCCCCGATACATGAGGCTTGAAGCCCTGTTAAAAGGATTGGATAAAAAGAGAACAAGATTTAAGCACCTAAGAGAAAAACCGGGAATTGAAGCATCGCCCCGCGAACTACAAAAAATAAGAGACGAAGAAACAGCCATGATAAAAGAATTTCTTAAAAAATACGATCGATGATAATAAACCCGGACAAAGTACCATTTTCGGCTATTAAAATGCAGCGGGAAGAGGCCGAACTCTTACAAAGAAGAGTTGACGAATTAACCTTTGAAGGCAAGACAGAAGAGCAGTCAGACAATATGCGTATTCTGGAAGAGTGCCGAATGTGGTGGGATAGTCTGTACGACTTTCGCAGGAGAAGGCGCAGGAATAGAGCTTACCACAGAGGGGACCAATGGTCTGATAGAATAGAGGATCCCAAAAACCCAGGCACCTGGATAAGCGAGGATCAATATATCCGTGATCAGGGGAAAGTCCCATTGAAACAAAACATTATCCGGCAGATGATGAAGAACCTGGTTGGGCAGTACCGGGCCTCATCGAACAAGTCTATTGTATTGTCCCGCACAAAAGGGGGGCAGGAAGGGGCTCGTATGCTCTCCAATGCAATGATGCACGTTCAAGACCTTAACTACTTACAGGAACTTGACGCAAGAGCCTTGGAAGAGTTTGCCCTTTCGGGAGGCATTGTTCAAAAAGAACTTTACAAATATTTCAAAATCCGGGGCGAAGAGGACGTTAAAATAAAGATGCCTAATATGAACCGGGTTTTCTTTAATACCGACATTGAGGACGTTCGTGGAGAAGATTTTCGGATAGTAGGTGAGATTGTTGACGCTCCATTGGACGACATTATAGCCACTTTTGCCAAAACACCACAGGAGGAAGAGCGCATAAAGAAACTGTACTCCATGACTGACAAACAACAATTCCTCGATTATACCGGATTAGAATCAAGCCGGCTGGATAGCCTTAATTTTTACATGCCGGAAGATCCCTCGAAGGCGAGGCTAATAGAAGTGTGGCGATTAGAAAGCCGGTGGAGAACGCGGGTTCACGATTATGCAGATGGTTCACTGGAAGTGACAAACCTTTCCATGGAAGAAATTCAGGTGATAAACGACCAACGGGTAGCATTTGGAGAGGCCAATGGAGTGCCCCCGGAGAATATCCCTTTGGTTGACGGGGAGTCATTTAAAGAGCAATATTGGAAAGCCAAGTTCTTGACTCCACACGGACACACCCTTTGGGAAGGAGAGTCGCCGTTTGATCACGGGGAGCATCCGTTTACATTTGTGGTACACCCGCTGATTGACGGAGAGGTTTGGGGTTTTGTGGAAGACATTATTGATCAGCAAAGGTATATTAACCGCATGATCATATTACTTGACTTCATAATGAGTTCGGCAGCGAAAGGGGTTTTAATGGTCCCGGAGGATGCAATACCAGACCATTTGACCCCGGAAGACTTTGCTGAAGAGTGGAGGTCATTTGACGGGGTTATCACCTATAAGCCATCCCGGATGCACCAAAAAGTGCCTGAGCAAATTTCAAGTAACAGTACGGCTGTGGGACTAACCGATATGCTGAAATATCAAATGCAGTTTATCAACGATATTTCGGGTATTCATGGAGCCATACAGGGGAAAGAGGCCAAGTCAGGCACACCGTCCTCCCTTTACGCACAAGAGGCCGAACATTCCTCAACTAACACAAAAGACTTCTTTATGAGTTTTAACTTCTTTAGGCAAAAGAGAGACGAGAAGATATTGAAGCTGATATTACAGTATTACACCGAAGAGCGCTACTTTGCCATAGACAGCGATAGTGAGGACACAGCGCAATTGTTCGACCCTAAAAAGCTGGAAGGACACCTATACGACTTAAAGGTAGTTCAGGGGAACGACACGCCGGTTTTCCGGGAATTGCTGAATCAAAGTTTAATGAAGTTGGTTGAAATGCAGATGATAGATGCTGAAACGTATCTGGAACACAGCCCTATACCATATTCAAAAGCAATATTGGAAACCTTAAAAGAAAGAAAAGCAGAAATGCAACAAGGGCAAGTCCCTAATGGACAGGCTCCAATGCCGGGCGAGAACCCGGAATCTCAACAAATGATACAACAAGCTGTTGCGGGTACAAGATAATTATTGTATCTTTGTACTGTCTTTGTAAGTTATTCCGCTCTTTGGAAATACTTCAAAAAATAAGGCCGGGTTAGTCTCCGGCCTTTCTTTTTGCGCTCACGATTTAATCTTTTTCCCGGAGCCTTTTCTGCTTGACACTCCTGGTTTATACTTCACTACCTCCAATGAATGCTTGTAAATGCTTACGCAATTGATGTGCTTAGGCAAAAGTTTTTTGCGCTTCATATTCTCAACTTGGCTGGTTGCTACCGATATAGGTCGTCCGGAGGGTGTTCGGACAATGTAACGGTGCTTCCGATCAACAGCTGTCCTCATCCGGGCCAGTTTAATTTGCTGCTTAATCTTGTGGTTATCCATGAAGGTGCGAACATACTCCACAGCCTCGGCCCAAAACTCCCGTGGGGCCTCGATAACAAGTAGCTTAAAATAATCAAGTAAATCTTTCATACTGATGCTTCTGATTTAATGGTTCGTTTTTGTCTCTTTCTTGATTCGGCTGTGACGTAGCGCGGAAGATCCATCTCGAAGGACAGCCATACTCCACCAGCCGTTACAATAACATGGTCATCATGCTGCCCATCTTTAGCCCCATAACTTCCATTGGATTTTATTTCATAAGCGTCCATCTCGTGACAGGCCCGTATATCCCTTTCTATGTAATCAATCTCGCGCAACGCTGCATTCAGGGCATTTATAATCATTGGTTTTGTACTTTTATTGGTGTGGAAACCAAATTTCACAGGTAAGTCTTGATGAATTTTGTCGGGGTCGTTGCGAGCATATAGGTTAGTATAGTGATCAGCGATTTCGTCCAGCACCGTAAAGAAGTGATCCCCTTCGGAACTTTCCGCATCCTTGGTTAAGCTGTTCACCTCCACGGCCAAAAGTGCATTGTTATAGAATTGAGCCACTTGGGCTGCCTTCCACGCCCCTAAATCTTGGTCAATATGTCCATGCCACACAGCCACAACTTCCGGGACGCCACCATCCATCATCCAATATCTGTCAAACACCTTAATTACCGTGTAGTCGGATCCCTCGCTCCTACCTCCAATATCCATAAAAGCACAATATCGGTCAGTTATTTCCTCACTATCATCGGGCAGCTGCCAGATAAAGAGATTCCCTTTAGGCAATACTTCAAAGGAAACCTTTTTAAGCGCCTCCGGGCCGCGAGTGTTCGGAAATACATCTCCAATATAGATAGGAGCCTTACACGTTTTCTGGGCGTTAAGAACGTAATTAGGAGCAAACGTCCTTCGTCCGGTTGACTGAAACGCTTCCGTAGCCGTTGAGGGGTATTCTGACATCATTCGCCAGTCGCTGTACCCATAACCAACCTTTATGTAATTATACCAGTAAATGCCCTCTATCGTGGCGCCTAACTCCCAAAGGAAATATTCGTATTCCCCCCATGTTTTAATAAACTTATCGTAGTTCTCAACCTCTTTTTGATAGTTTTCTATCTCGAACCACGGGACAAAAAACGGCTGAAAAATAGAGTCTCCGGAGACAGCATTGAGCCATTGGTCATGAAAGAAGTTCCCAACCCCTTTTGCGGTACTCTCCAATACCACTAAGGTATAAGGCTCGTCCGGGACGGTCGCCTGTAAGGATTGAGCAAGGTCGGAAGCGGTTTTTTGCTGTGTATCTTTCCACAATCCAACCTCTGATTCGTGAAGCATTGCAAAGTCATAGGAACGCAGAGATTCCGGTTTTTGGGCTGACCCAATCCCGATAATGCACTTTCTATCCTCAATATATTTTGATTTTACAGAGCCGGCAAAAGGCTTGAATTTGATGTTATCAAGTTCCGGTGGATAATACTCCCCTAACCGGGTGTACATATTACGGATATTCCTTGACTGTTCTTCCACATCTGCAATAATGGCTGAATGCCATGATGTTCTATGGCGAAGTTGTATCCACGCCATATACATCTGAACTAAAGTGGACCCACCCCATTGTCTTGCTTTCAATAAAATAACACGAATAGGCTGGTTATTTACTCTCATTCTCTCCAATAGTACGATAAATCGTCTCTGTGGTGCATTGAGTCTAAATACATCTATTTGTTTTGTTATTTTGTACTGAATGTGTGCGGCTGTAATACACCAAAACTCAAAGTCATGGTCTAACCGGAGCGTGGCAAAGTGCTGTTCCACACTTTCGATGTTCTTTTGATTAGCCTCAGTCTTGACAGATTTTAGGAGTTTTGGAATGGAGTAAACGGCCGCAAGGTTTTTAATAAAATCATCATCAAACATGGTAATTGGAAGCAATACTTTCGTGTGCCCCAATACGCCCTCGTATTCCAACTTCTTGCGCGGCACTAAAGACCCCTCTCCTGTCATTTGATCATAGGGGCAATGCATTTTATCCAAGCGGAATTTGTTCTCCCGTATAATATTATTTATCTCCTTCATCGTTGGGCTCCCGTTTTCTTTTTACACATCTGAGTCACATAGATACTTATAGTTGTTGACGTTAAAAAGAACTCATCAGCCAACCTTTCGTAGAAATACGACTTCGGGAACAATCGTGCTTTCTCCCCTTCCTCTTGTATCATCCTCTCGTAGGCTTTAAATATTGCTTCTTTTTTTCGAGGAGCATTGCAGGTTTTTGGTCCTCTCTTAATGGTGTAGTGTGCCATAGTATCAAATTGAAGGTTTAACAAATATAGTAAAAAAACTTTTAATTATTACGGCTGCGCCTTTAATTATTAAGATTATATTTGATCTAAGCTGCATATATTTGAGCTTTAAAGCATTATGTATAGTTCACAACTATAAATTTTTTAATATGGCTGAAGATGAAGAAGTAATAAAGGAGCAAGGAGTACAACCTGTTCCACCACCAGCAGAGGCAGTCCCAGCAGAGAAAGTCCCAGTAGAGGAAACTCCGGCAGAGGATAACACCCCAGGGTGGAAGAAACGAGTGAAAGAGTATTTCAAGGACCGGGAGTTTCAGGACGATGACGAAATGAGCGTCGCTGCAGAGGAGATGATTGACGACCTAATGGATTACAAAAATAAAGGTCAGGAAGCAAGCGAACGATTGGTTGCTCTCATGGAATCAGAACCTTCGGTCGCTGATTTGATTGCCGACCTTATGGATGGAGCTTCTCTTCCGGAAGCATTGGCAAAGAACATTGACTTAGACGGGATAACTCCTATGGAGGATGACCCAGATTATGGCAAATGGGAAGAGGCCAAAAACAACCGAATGGAGCAGGTTCAGGCCCAAAAGCAATTTGACGAAGATCTTAATGGCAATAAGGTTGAATCCTCTAAGAATTTTCAGGCGTTCGCGGAAGAAAAGGATTTGGGTGAAGAAGAAACCACTGCCTTTTTGGATAAAGTGGACCAGTACCTGGATGACATTTACCGGGGAAAGGTTAGTAAAGAGTTTTTGGACGCTATGTTTAAAGCCACCGGGTACGATGAAGCATTGGTTCAAGCAAGGCAAGAAGCTTCTACTCAGGCCAAAAACGAAAAGGTTGAGGCGAAGAAAAAAGAATACAAAAAACCAAAGGGCGATGGATTACCGGAAGTTAGCGGAACCGGGACCCCGATAGAGAAACCCAGACGGGAAAAACCAGCCTTCTTATCCCGGCTGGAAAAGATTGAGGAAAAACACAAACGTAGAATTTAAACCAGAAACCGATGAAGATTACTAAGCTGATTACAGGCTTGCCGCTAATGGTTCTCACTATTGCAGTGATTGCGGTATCGTTTTTAGCGATGAACCTTTTATTTATGGGCGGAGCAGCCGCTCAATTAATGGCCACCACCGGAGGCGGTGTTGTTGAGGGAACTGTCACTACCGAAGCGGTAGAGGGCTCCCAGGAAGACCTTAATATGGCTGAGGTCGCCGATAAGATTACTAAAATGCAGCCTTCATCCACCCCTTTGGCGACTATTTTCATGCAGTACGCTAAAAAGGTTAAGGTAAAATCCCAGCGGACAGAATTTTATGCTGTGGACATTAAACCTTTTAGTGATAAGACGGCAGACGAATATGTGCTTGCCAATGTTGATTATGCAGCTATCACCGTGGCAGATGTTTCTATTTTTAACGTAGATGACACCGTGATGTTCCCAGATATTGAGGGAGGAGACGGGCAGCCTTTCGTTGGATGTATTTCTAAGAAAGACAATGCCTCAAGTGCAATCCACATTCAGGCAATGAATGGGGTTACAGGAGCTGACGCTACAACGCCTAATTGCATTCCTGGCATTGTAACTGACTCGATTGCTGTACGCATGGGTCCGGCCAAGTCGGAACTTGATGCACAAACAGCCCCGTTTGCCGTAATGCCTGAAAAGGACTTCAATTACACTCAAAATTTCATGGCCCAGGTCGAAGAGTCTGTTTTCCAACGTGCGCATAAGCAGGAAGTGAATTGGGACTTTACCGATTATGAGGAGATGAATATTTATGACATGAAGGCCCGTATGGAAATGAGTTATATATGGGGTATCAGGGCACAATTTGTTGACAAGGAAGATGAAGAGCGCAAATTCACTTGCGGTGGTTTAGCGAGCTTTATGACCAAAACCATTAATTACGCCTTCTCTACCGGCATCACTAATGACATATGGGTTGACTGGACGCAGGAAATATTTGCTGACAACGCGGGTTCTGACACTCGATTCTTGTTTGCCGGTGATGACCTGTTGGCTACCATCAGTAAGATTGAAGGAGTTAATAAGCAGCTCGAAGCCAAGGAAACCGAAGTTAAGTGGGGCATAACCTTTAGTAAAGTGGAAACTAAATTTGGTACCCTTTTCATTAAGCGTCACCCCTTATTTGGGCTGGCCGGGCAAAGCAAAAATGGGATTGTTTTGGATGTGAACCATTTGGAAGAGCATGAGTATTTCCCATTGCAATTCACCACTTTAGAATTAAAAAAATCCGGACAACGGAATGCTAATGCAACTGTATTGCAGAAGGTCTCTACCGGTGTGCTTAGATACCCTGGAACCCACGCTATGATCATTGGAGAGTAGTTTTTTTTTATATTAATTTTTAAAAGGGCGGGAATTAAAGCCCGCCCTTTTTTTTTACGTACAACACAAAAAATACCGCGATGTTAAAGACTTATGAGTACCGTCAAGGAGACACAGCTCTCGTGACTTTAAAGGTTGGTCTCGACCTAAAATCAATCAAATTTACTGGTGGAACGAAGAAGCCCACAAAGAAACTTCCAACTTTCCGGACAGGAGAAAAAGCCTTGCAAGAGGCCATTGAGAGGTGCATTCAATACAAGAAAAAGAAGATTGTTTTGAAGAGTACCGAAAACTCTCAAAATTATGTGGCTCCGGATGGAGAGGTAAAGTATAAGGACACAACCAAAGAGATTAAGGAAATCCCCGACATCACCACTGTTCAGGAAGCTAAAGAGTACTTACTTGATAAGTACAACCTGAAAATTTCCGACTTGCCTAATAAATCGGCGGTCCTGGACAAAGCATTTGAAAAATCAATTTCATTTTCTGACTTGACCTAATGGACAGAATCGCTATCATACAGCGAGTAAAAATTAAGATGGATGAGTTCACTCCTGTTAACGAGGATGTAACTCATCCGCTTGATAGTTACATCCAGCCCACACTGGATCAGGCGGCATTGGAGTTATTAAAGGATGCTCCATTGATAAAATTAGCCCCGGAAAATGTGGAGTTGTATGTAAAGGATGAGGAAGGAACTGAAATCGGGAGCATCCTCACCTACACGGATAAGGTGTATAGAATAGATTTTCCGGTAGCTGTATTAAGACCGGCAAGTATAAAGTTTCCGGACTGGTCCCGTGCCATCTACACATTCAAAGATCCGGCAAGTCCCGAGGCACAAATGCAAGGGTCGAGAGCCACAAGGGGAGGATTGGAGAAACCGGTAGTTGTTAGTGACCGGGGAACCATATCGAATGCAGGGAGGATGGTAGCGTATTGCTACACACATCCAGCATTAAAGAAAAATGATTCGGCAGAAACTTTTGTCCGTGAGCCACAAATAAAGGTCATCACAAAGAAAAAGGCCGAAGAGCTGGATGAGATGTTGGTAGAGCCATTGGTTTTATTGACCGCATCGAAGGTGCTTTCATCTGTTCAAGACCATGAAGCAGCCAAAATTTTGTACGAACAGTACGCAAATAATATAATGTCATGAGAGAGGTTTATGCAGGAGATACACCGGACTTTCTTTTAAATATAAAAGATGAAACCGGGACTATTATTGATGTTACGGATTCAACTAAAGTTGAAAATGTAATTATCGTTGCATATTCCTTATTTGATCCTGGCAAAGTATTGGGGAGTTTTGCACTGGACCCGTTAGATTACCCTACCCATACCCAATTGACTACCCAAAACGGGTCCGTAAAATTAATCCTTCCTGCAGAGGGGACAGAAAAGTGCGTTAACGAGGAAGTGGTTGTTCAGATACGAACCATTTTTGTTGACAGCAGTTATCCGACGCCTGGACTAAAAATATTAACAGCAGCAGACGTTATTTGTAAAATCATAGCATATAAAGAGTAATGGCAGACGAGAGTATGTATATGGAGGTGTTTTCCGTTAAGTCAACATTGGGGACTATTGAATCAGGAAGTCGCCCCAATATTTATATTGCTCCAACGAATCAAAAAGTAATCAATATTAATCATGGTTCAGCTCCACTTCTCGAAATGGAGCATCAAACCATCATGGGCGTTCAGGTGATTGGTGCCAATGGAATTTCCGGAGATGGTTCTTTCGGCAATGCTGACACCCTGGACGGCTATCACGCTCATGCCTTCCCCCGCAAGGCAGAGAGTGCAATCATCGGAGGGCAGTGGGCATTCATCAGTAATGTCGGATTTAATACTCTCTCCCCAACTGCCCCTATTCACAATGCAGGAAAATCCATTTTTGAAGATCATGTAAGCATTGGTGGAGATATTGTATCTATGTCAGGCTTCGCTTCAGGATTTGCCGGATATGGAACCAGATTAGACGGGGCAACAAATCACCTCACTCTCGATAATCTTACTGTAAGGAAGTCCATGCGGGTTTATGAGCTAATTGTGAACTCTATTCGTGGAACCAATGGGAGTTTGTGGGTTTCTGATACCGCAGAAATTGAGACGGTAGAAGAGAATGTCACGGGGTTTAAATGTTTCATAGACGATGCCGGCGGAGACAAGTTCGTCCCTTTTGTTGTTGGTGATATTATAAGGCATCAAAAGTGGACCGGTGATGGAGTCCGTTATTATGCCGGCCAGATTACGGAAGTAGGGAGCAATTATTTTGTTATTGCCAAAGCAGGGAAGGATGGGTTTGATAATCCGAAGGCCGATGATACAGTGGTCCGGTTTGGAAATATTAATGCAGATTCAGGGAGGCAGGGGGCTTTATACCTAACCTCTTCGGATGATTACTCTCCTTATTTGGATGTCATTGATGAGGTGGATGGTTACGACCTTACCGACAAAGTAAAAGTTAGGTTAGGGCGATTGGATGGCCTTTCCTTTAATGGGACTACGCTATCCGGATATGGGCTTTATGGGCAAAGAGTATTCCTTACAGGGGCTATTAAAAATATAGATGATAAATGGGCTTTAAATGAGGACGGGAGCGGATCACTGGCTCAAGGGGCAATAACATGGAATGAAGCCGGGGTAATGGCTATTGGAGGCAAAGATTCAAACGAATTAACTGACGAGGCCTATGTTAGCGCGGAATTTGAGACATTTAGAACAGCCGTTCTTTTACCAGAAATAGACACGGTCAAAGCCCAGGTGGACAACCAAATAAACACCTATTACCAGGCAACTCCACCGCACGCTGAATACTCAGCAGTAACCGAATCACAGATTTCAAGTTATCGTCTTGATGTTGTCCAGGGAGATATGTGGCACAACCCTGTTGCCCACTTATCATATATCTACACGAAAGTAGATAATGGAGATGAGACGTTTAGATTTTACTGGCAAGAAGCGACTATACCGTTAGAGGTTTTTGATAAGGAAGATGGGCGGAGTGCTATTTTCGTATCAAAACAAGAACTAATTGATAGTGGTTATAGGAGAAATGATCTATGGGTAGTAGAGGAGGATGATGCACACTTCGGTTCCGAAAAGGGGACTATACTTATTTCTCTTGTTTCAAGGCTAAAGAATAGTTACAATAACTCAGACTGGATAGCGAACTTAAAATACACGGACGATACTGCTGCTGAGGCTGCTCTGGCAAATCTCACTACTTTTGTTGATGAAACCTATTCCACAGACCAGACTAATATCCAGAACCAGCTAGATGGGAAAATTATAAGTTGGTTTGTTGACACTGATCCTTCGGAAACTTGGGAAGGTACAGATGCTTCTCATTCAGGCGATATGTGGTGGAATACTACTACTAATAAACTTAAAAGATATAATGGTACAGGTTGGAGTGCAGAGTTAACAGACCAGAAAGCCATTGATGCTTACGAGGATGCTTCTACTGCTCAGGATACTGCCGACAATAAGAGAAGAGTATTTACAGCTGAACCAACTACACCTTATGACATTGGAGACCTTTGGTCGCAAGGTGTCGATGGTGATTTAATGAGATGCCACACTGCAATGGGAAGTGGTTCTTATGACCCAGGTAATTGGGAATTGGCAAGTAAATACACGGACGATACTGAGGCACACAAGAAGTCAACATCTTACAAATACGGCACTGACCCCTCTCTCCTTTGGGGTGAAGAGTTTAATGAAATGCACCTTAATGATAAGTGGACGACTT
>Ga0306907_1000343_pt1 | contig 21569 bp, 20 predicted proteins | sample AntRauTorcE11898_FD_190415 | JGI IMG/M metagenome (GOLD analysis project Ga0306907, IMG submission 190415) | Saline lake microbial communities from Rauer Islands, Antarctica - Metagenome Torckler E11 #898 (v2) (version 2) | ecosystem: Environmental > Aquatic > Non-marine Saline and Alkaline >... | reverse complement strand
GGAGTAACGGCTGATTGGCACAGCCAGTAGCCGCCCAATGTGGTAGCTACAAACCGTAACCATCCCAACCCAGCGGTGCGGTGCCGTGGGAATCCTCGCGCTTCAGCGCGGGGAGGATGTCAAATCGGTGACTTCCGGCATCGGTCTGATACATCTCACTTGGGTGGAAAAAGTACCAATCCATGTAGTCAAACCGGACGGCGATCCGGGATTCCGCCCCGAAATTCTTCGAGAAATAATTCAAGCCCTCAACCTCCTCTTTCCCCACGTAAATCGGGTCACCGCCGCTTGATTTGGCTTCAATCGCGTAGAAATCGTCGCCATTCCCGCAGAGAACATCGGTAGCTCACGTTCAGTTCCCGCGCCGCTCGCTGGGGCGCGCATCACAGCGTAAGAAGTTCCGTCAATCAGATTCACCAGTTCTCGCTCTCGGCGAGCGCCCTTCTGATTCGTGACCATATTAACGCCGGAGGGCAGGAAAGGGGTGAGTCTTCCCCTTTTCCAGAGTATGCGGCGGTCGTCAGTGATTACTGAGTAGAAAATGCAGCATGGAGTAGTTGTTCATGCATCGGCGGGAAGTCTTTCGCGGAGGATTCACTACCAACACTAATCTCTGAATCCTGGAAGTCATCGATTGACACATCAGCAGTGACTTCCTCGAATGTCCCTCGGTGAACAAATAAGTCTGTATCCGAGTCCGTGTTCCGAGATGGAACACCGAGTTTGCATTTCGCTCGTTGCACAGCGTTCTCCGGGGAGTGACTGAACACAAGATACACATCGTATTCTGTGATCTCATCTCCAGTTTCGACAACCCGCCACTCATGGCTGAATGCCGGGAGTTCCGTCCAGAGACGCCACCGACCGAGCGTGTTCAAAACACGGTGTTGTACATCGCGTTTCGAGTCTTCAGGAACGACTGGGATGACAAGATCGAATTCCGGGTTGTTCTCCGGTCGGGGATACGGATCTTCGTGATTCGAACGTGATTCACCCCACATGATGTTCGTGGTTCGAGGGATGCCTTCAGGGGTGAGAATCACACCGAAAAACAGGATGTCTCCGGAGGGGCACCGGGTTCGAAGGGACGTGATTTTTTCCAGTAACTCGGCCACTGGACGGTCATCTTCGTGAAGTGCAGACGGGAGATTCCGGTCTTCTAACCGTTCGTAGTCGACGTAGTCCGCTTTCACAAGACGCCGAACGCGGCTTTGGAATTGAATGATTTTGTCAGTGAGGTACGTTCGAGACGGGTCATTCCATGCATGGTCACCACCGAACACACTATCTTTCGGATTGGAGGTGTCATCAACGGCTAACACTGCGTTTTGAGACGGGAGAGAATCCCATCCTTTGTCGCCGTCAGCTGCAACCCGGACAATCTGTTCTAAGTTCGCTCGCCCGACGTGATCGATGAGCGTGTCTGGGAGCGCCGGGGTTTGTTTGAAGTCGTAGTTGAGTTTCGGGGTTACAGTGAAGAAGTCAGGGAATGCCCCGAGTGAACCCACATGAACGCCGTTTTGGTCGTTACTGTACCACGAAGAACGGAGTCTGCGCTCGGCTTGGTCCCGTGAATTCCCGCGTTGAAATGCGATTTCGTCTTTCCGCCAATCATCGAATCGCGCAACGAACACGAAATAAGAATCAAGCGACCGATTACTGGACATACTCAGCGGTGGTGCGTCTCCGTGTTTAGAAGTGGCGGGGTTACGGGCGGGGTGGGGCGTGAACCTTCAACTCATGAGTGTCCCCACAGTTCCGGCAGTGGTCTTCAACTACGTCACCGGGAGAGTCACCCGGACGGCGATTCGGTGTTGCTTCTTTCCCGCATTCGCTACAGATGTAGTGGACAGAATCCATATCCGGCGGTGCGCCGGGGCGACACAAAAGAGTGTTTGCAGTTCTTGTTCGTGCTGCGTCAATCCAGAGTCACTGCCGGGTTAGTCGAGGAACCCCATTTCTTCGAGGCGTTCCGGGAGGTACGTGTCCGTCACGAAGTCCAGTCCGTGACTCGCCAGTGACTGCTGCTCGGACTTCTCACCGATGTCTAACTGAATGTCGACCTGTTCGGACCAGAATTCCCCTTGGAACCGGGGATCGGTCTTGATGGATTCTAACGCATTCGTGTCCGAGTCTTTCAATGGGTCAGTCGGGAGATCGTACTTCTTGATGTCTTCCGGGCGAATTCCGAGGTACTCCGCTTCCGGCGTGGCGAGGTACTTCGAGAGGTGCGCGGATTTGATTGACCCATACGCAATCGACCCGTAGATCCGGTAACTCCATGGGTCACCGTCAGCGAACACGGCCACCGGAAGCCCAAGTTCATCGTGCAGGCGTTTCGTGATGCGGCGCGTTGCCCGTGCGGGCTGGCCTTTCAGGTGAACGATGATTGCGCCGTAGTCATCATCGAAGCCGTTCTCAACGAGGCGGTCGCGCATCCCACCCGTCTCCACGGCGAGAACGAAGTTCGCGTCGTGATTGAGGAATTCGATAGTGTCCGGGTCATTCGGGATCTGGTACCCGCCTTCCCCGACGCCGTCTTGGCAGTGAATGACGCGATCGCCGCGCCGGGTCTGCTCCCGGATTTCCAGCGGCCCCATGAGTGTCGCGCCGGATTCTTCCGGGCGCATGTGGAAGTCCTCGCGTCGAACCCCGCTGATGATTTCGAGATCCTCAACGATGTTGTTCGAATCGTCTTGGCTGTTGAACTGCGCGTCGTCGTTATCCCACGACTCGGAGAGGTAGTACAGCTCGCGCAGAGTGGAGCTACGGTCTTCCTCTAACTGCGTTTCGAGGAAATCGATGACGTACACCGTCTTGAGGAGTTTCTTCGTTCCGCGACTACTGTTCGCGGTTCTGTCCGATGTCCGGTCACCATACGTCCACACGCCGGATTCGTCATCGAATTCGATGTTGCTTTTCGTTCGCGTGGGGAGTTCTAACCCCGGAATCTCGCCTGCGGCGAGGGCGTCGTACAACCGGGAACCAACATCCAGCAGTTCGTCTTGTGCCTGCTGCACCTTCGATTCCTTCGGCACGGCACCACCGTCAGCAACCGCGTCGTCATCCACCGGCACGGTTTCGTCCGTGTTGCTCGCAACGTCGACGGTGCCATCGGGGTCTGCACCCGTGGGTTCCGTGGTGGGTAGTTCGTCCGAATCGTTCATGTCGTCCGTGTCGAAATTCCCAAGCGTGGGTTGCGTGTCGTCAGTCATTGATGTTCACCTTCGGGGCTTCGATGTTGTCGTAATCCAGTTCGATGTCGGCATCCACCGGGACTTCCAGCACGGTCGACTCGGTGTCACCAGCACTTACGTCAACGTCCCACCGCAGGCGGAATCCGCCGCTGTCTTCGCTGAGGTCCGCGTTGTCCGGGATAGACTCAGGTTCCGTGTCAACCGTTGCTTCCACGGTCAGTGACTCGGAGCCGCTGTTCCCGTAGTTCGTTGCGTCAACAGTCACTGCGTCATCTGTAACGCGCGTGTTCAGGTACACGTTGTTCATGATCCGGGCCGTGGACTGATTCGGGTCCGGGGAAGGTTTCCCAAGCATCTCCCCGAGTTTCTCCGCCATGTCGGGGAGGTTCTTGAGAATCGCGTCTTCCTTCTCCTGTCGCTGTTTCAGTTCTTTCTGTTTGTCCTTGTAGCTCCGCAGTTCACGGGCGGCTTCCTGAACAGCGATCTTGATTTCCTTCTCGATTTCAGGGACTGCCGCGACAGCGTCCTTAGATTCGCTCGTGAACGGCACGTTCGTGGAAGCGACGTGAACCATGAACACTGCCGGTTCTTTCGGGAGCGAGCCACTGGACTGACTCAGGCGGTACGTGTTCCAGTTCATGTCCTTGAGCTTGCTCGTGATTGCACAGCCACCGCGCTGATACACGAGAGGGACACGGTTCGCGAACCGAAGCAGTTCAACCGACTGCGAATCCTGCGTGGTGAGATCACCGCCGTAGGCAATCCCGGCCTCAACGATGAACGGATCACCGTTGTGAACCCCGGCATCGCGCGTGGAAGACGAATAGAATTCTGCGCCATCGAACACCGACCGAAGCCCGGATTCGATGTTATCCGCGCCAATCGGGGAGAGACAATCCGATGACGGCGCGTGGATGTTCACCGCTTTCATCGCTTCCATCAGGTTACTGGCCTTGTCCCGGTCTTCACTCAGTTCCTTGAGTTTCGGCGGGTCAACCGAGATTGCGGTCGTGCGCTCCCACAGTTCAGTGACTGCGTTCTCCCGAACCGTGTCACCGAACGACGTTCCGGATTCATTCTCCGTTTGGTTTGCTGCACGGTCAACACGGGATTCGATTTCCGAGTGCGTGTACCGCGTTGCCGGGGAGTCACTGAATTCCGCAACAAGTTTCGAGGCGAACAGCCGAACGTCTTGCTCCGTCTTCCGGGTGGATGTTGCCGCGTCAGCGATGTCATCCATCGTCGGGCGCACGGAATGAATCGCGGCGAGAGTGGCCGTGACTGCGTTCTCCCGCACCGTGTCGCCGAACCGGACATCATGGTTGTCTTCGATGCGATCTGCCGCGCCAGCAACGAAGTCAGCGATTTCAGTTCCGGACGCCTTCCCGTAGTGAAGCAGATCCTCCGCGACATCTTCTGCGAACGCGGTCGTTGCTTCCGGGGGCTTCCCGTTGACGGCATCCGTGATTGCGTCTACGAGATTATCGTCATCCAGAACGACACCCCACTGAAGTTCGCGTCCGTACTCACGGTCGTGGAATTCCGTGATGACTTTGTCTGCGGACGTGGACCCGACCTTCGTGAATTCGTTCTGGAGGAACCCGGACACGCTATAACTGTCCGTTGCCGCCATCATCTTCATCACCGTGCCAAGTTCGACACCGTGCGGATGCGGCTTGATTTCCTTCGTTTCCTTCGGTAGCTCATCAACCGACCGCTCGAACACCATCGACTCAGTCATCCGAGGGTCGATGAATTCAATCCGCGCATACGGATTCGTGACAGCGGTGTACTGCACGTAGTCATGGAGACTCGACCGACTTCGGAGATTCGCATCCATCTCCAATTCAACCTTCGTTCCGTGATCGACCTCATCCCACTCGATTACTTCTTCGGATTTGATTTCCGGTTCGTTCGTGTCCGTGTCAATTGTGAGTTCGAAATACTTCGCCGGGTCATCGGCTCCAGTCTTCGAAATGATTTTCGCGGGCTTCCCGGACGTGAGTTGTGAATACAGCACCGCAGCAGAAATTCCGATGCCTTGCTGTCCGCGACTCATCTCCCGGACACCGAACCGGGAGCCGTACAGAAGCTTCCCGAAGACCTTCGGGACTTGGTCTTTCGTGATTCCGGGGCCGTTGTCCCGAACGGTGAGACGGTAGTAGTCACCAGCCTCCTCAATCTCGATTTTGAGGTCGGGGAAGATACGGGCTTCGCTACAGGCGTCAAGGCTGTTGTCGACAGCCTCTTTCACCGCAGTTACCAAGCTCCGGGCTTCCGAGCCGAAGCCCAGCATGTGCTTATTCTTCTCGAAGAATTCAGCGATAGAGATTGAGCGGCGCTCCTCGGCAAACTCGGACGCCATCCCCTCCTCTACCGGGGGCTGGTTCTCTGACATCACGTGTACATAGCGGAAACGGCTACTTAAGCCCTTGTTTCAATCTTCCCGGGGAGAGCCGCCGTACCCCGGTTTTACAGTTCAGAGTTGGTGCGGAACGCTTAACGGACTGCTACTGGCACACCGACCAACACGATGATTGAATTTCTTTCAGGAATCTGGACTCGGGCCGTTCTGGGGAGTAAAGCCGCGTTGATTATCGCTGCCGTTGTTGTCTTCCCGGCGGTGTATGCATTATCCACACTCGGGGTCACTGCGTCTGCGAGCGTGATGGTCGGAAGCCTTCACCGCGCGCCAATCCCGAGTCGTCCGTAAGGAGTCCAGTCGTCACTGACTGAGAACAACCTGAATCAGGATTTCGGAGAACGCAGCTGTACCGATTAATCCGTAAGCAACTAACAGTAATCCAGTGATGAGATTCGCGCTGGTATCCCGCCACACGCCTTGGTGGAGTCGTGGGACGTTTTCTGTGGTGAGAAGCAGTCGAACATCACCCCCTGACGGATGCATCACTGCACGCTTCCACGTTCCATTCACGCTCTTCTCATTCATCTCCCCGAACACACTGAGATGGTCCTCGTCTTGAATCCGGACTTCGCGGAATCGAAGCCGGTTATCGGCGAACGGTGCATGTTCCTGAAGCACCTCCCGGTACCCATCCGGAATCGGATCCTGTTCATCGAATACGGTTGTAGTTGGCGTCACACCCTCAAGCGAATACTCTGCGTGTTCATCCGGATCCACATACACGGACTCGTTGAACCGGTCAATACCGACTAATTCGAACGTTCCGGAGCGCAGCTCCGAGATATGTTCTTTCCACCGCGTTCCAGTCCATTCATCCAACCCCCAGTACACCATCGCGGTATTCACATCCGGGGAAAACGGAGCAGTGACTGCTTTCTTGATTTTCACTGGGCCGGACGCTCGAACCCGCGATCCACTTGGGACAGATTTGAGGTCTTCAACATCACTGGTTGTGCGTGTACGGAATCGCTCCAGATACATTGACTGAAGACTCCCGGTGAGTCGTTGTACACCGCGCCACCCGGTTAATGGCGGGAATAGAATCAACCACCATGTCATAACCGGGAACGCATTCCGGATTGGTGCGAGAACACGAAGGGTTCCATTCCATGAAATCTGCACCCAGAGAAACGGGTGCACATACACCAGCACGGCAAAAACAAGCGTCACTACTGCTGCGACCGTGATTGCTTCGGGGAACACCGAAGCCAAGTCATGTGCGAACCCGGGCGCGTTAAACTGCATCTACTACAACGATACCACATGGTGGGTTTAGGAATTCCGGGCGATTACCCGGATTGCTGTGCAAACAACCGCTCCACCTTCTCTATGTCATCGATTTCCTCAACCGGTTTTTCATGCCGGAATACTTTGAACCGAGGGAAACGGAGCGCGTACCCAGATTCGTACTCCGGGGATTCTTGGATGTCCTGATACCCGATTTCAACCACGACTTCGGGTTTCGCGTCGAATTCCTGCCCGGAGTCACTGCGAACGTGCGGCGTCACCAAGTCAGTGAGTTCCGCTAACTCGTCATCGGAAATCCCGGTCGCTGCCTTCCCAATTGCTTTGAATCCATCCGGGGTTTTCGTCCCGAGCATGACACTCCCAACGAACCCACTCCGCCGCCCTTCACCCCATTCACCGCCGATTACAGCGAGATCCAATGTTTCAACATCCGGCTTCAGTTTCAGCATCTCCCGGCCACGATCTCCGGGAATGTATTCCGCGTCCGGGTTCTTCAGCATCACACCTTCGTGCCCGTCGTCTAATGCCTGCTGTTCTAATTCCACGACGCCCTCCGCCGTATCGACGCGGTGGAGCGTGGAGATTGCAGCGTCATCCGCATACGCATCCTTGAGGTGATCGTGGCGATCGGTGAGGTCGTCCGTGAGCAGTGACTCGCCGTTGTAGTACAGGCAATCGAACGGGCGGAACCGAACCGGGACTTTCGCCATCATCTTCTGTACGTTATCCTCACGGCGAATCCGTTGCAGAACCATTTCGAACGGCTCCGGGCGACCCGTTTCGGAGTCATACGCAACAATCTCCCCATCGAAGATTGCAGGTGCAGTCGCGTTCGCTTCAACAGCCTCGACAACCTCTGGGACAGAGTCCGTGATGTTTTCCAACCGCCGAGAGAACACCGTCACTGTCTCACCGTCATAGTGAACTTGGGCGCGAGCGCCATCGTACTTCGATTGCACAGCGACTTCACCCCACGTCGACGCGGCGTCTTCGGCGGTGCCTTTCTGCGCGAGCATACACTTGATGGGGCGACCAACTTCCAATTCGAAATTGGACAGTCCCTCGGAACCATCTACAGCTGCGGTTTCTGCGACAAGTCCGTAGTCGTTCGCCACCTGAAGCGAATCCTCCACCAGTTCAATGGAAATACCGAACGCTTCTGCGATCGCGTCACGAACCGTGCCTTCCCCGACCCCAATCCGCATTTCATCGACCATGATTCGGGCGAGAACCCGGATCTCATCTTGCGTGCAATCGTTGAATAACCCGAACAACATCCGAAGACGTGTTTCCGTGCTTCCAGCACCAGTGGTCGTGGCTACGTCATGAAACACATCGGCAACACGCCCGATAGTAACGCCGTCAGAACCACCGGATCCGCCGAAAGCCGCTAATCCGGTTTGGCCACCGAAATCAATCACATCAACTGCCTTCCCGACGCCGCCTTCTTCAACAACAAGATCACTGACCGCGTCAGCATCCAGTGACTCTGCCGATGCTGCTCTCGCAATTGCTTCATGGCACAGTTTCGCTCCGATGTCGAGTTTCCGTGAGTCACTTGAAGCGAATGCGCGCCCCTGAATGAACCGAGTGACGTGCCGGATTGTGTCCGTGTCCGCTTCATCATTCGAGGCCTCACGGAGGAGGTCACTTGTGCGAGCAATCGTATCATCATCTCCGGGAACGGCGGCAATTCGGTCGGCGTGGTCAACGAAGTCAGTGAATTTCATGGGTCGGTTGCGTATCTATTCTTACTGGAATAACACCGAAAAAGGTTCGGTAGACTCCAAAACAGAACCGCGTCGAATAGCCGAGTATGCGAGTTTTGAGGGCCGAAACAGGGGGTTCTACGCAGTCGTTAAGGGCGAATCAGTGGGGAGTTAGGCGTCCTTCCAACCGCCTTCCGTAATTTCTGCCGGGGCTTCTGCTTCTTCGTTGTCCGGTGAGTCCTTCAGACGGAAAATCCGTTTGTCACCCTTCGAGTCCTTGATCCAGAATCGGTGCGTGGAGTTGTGGCCAACGATGTTCCCACCGATAGCCGAATTCGGATTGCCGAAGTACGAATCAGGGTTCGACGCGGCCTGATTCGTCACGATGATCGCCGCGTTAGCGTGTTCACCGGCTTTCTTGAGATCGTGCATGTGCTTGTTGAGCTTCTGCTGCCTATCGGCAAGCTCTCCGCGACCGGTGTAGTCACCACGGAACTGCGCCGTGAGCGAGTCCACGATGATCATCCCGACAGGCCAGTCAGTGCCTTTCTTATCGGACGCGATGTCTTTGGCCTTCTGACCGAGAACAGTCTGGTGACTACTGTTCATGGACTTGGCGATGTGAACGCGGTCAAGGAAATTATCGACCAGTTCCTCCAGTGCATCTTCATCATCGACACCGCCTTCGATGTCATCGCGTTCCATGCACGCTTCGATGATTTCGTCCGGGAGTCCGCGAACCATGTCGCCAACGCGACCGGGGCGGAACGTGTCTTCCGTGTCGATAAAGATAACCGAATGCGAAAGACCACCGTATTCTTCGGGGAGTTGCGTGTTCACACAGAACTGGTACGCGACCTGCGACTTCCCCGAGGAATTCTGTCCGGCGAATTCAGTGATTGCCTGCGTTTCAATACCGCCCCCACCGAGAAGGTCGTCCAGATCATCTACAAGGAACGTGATGTCCAGCATTCCCTTGCGTCGTTCCTTCACGTCCATCCCGGTTTCGAACTGGCCAAGACCCGTCTTGTCCTGACACACCTCGATGATTTCCCATGCGGTGGATTCCCCAACACCGCCAAGGTTCTCAAGTTCGCTTGGCTGCGCGGCGGCAATCCCCTCGTAGGAATTGAACCCCGATTCAGCGAGTGATTCCGCAGTCGTCGGGCCGACACCCGGGAGTTCCTCAAGATCATCTTCCGTCGGATCAGCTGAAGACATTAGCAAATACAGGTACGGCATGGTACAATTTAAACCCCAGATACAATTTCATGGGAAGTCGCTGAATCGCCACGAACCGAGAACGGATTCTGTCGGTCGTCACCCAAACTGTTTTTACCTGAACATCAGAACTCACGATATGCACACGTGGGTTTTGAAACTCTCCCAATATTTTCATTCACGACTTCAATCAGAACCAGAGTCTGATGAGTTAGGAACTGTTCTCGAAGAACTCTCACACGGGAACGCGGTGGACATTCCAGACGAGATTCAGTACCGAGACGCGCTCACCAAAATCGCCAATGAGATAGATCACTCCGGCACGGAAGACTCAACAGGAGACTTCCGCGAGGAAGACTTTGAACGACTTCTCGGAGTTGTTCGCGCAACAGCGAAAGGCGACTACACCGAACGAGTTGAGTTAGGCGACGACAGTTTACTCTCGGGATTGGACACCGAATTCAACGACATGGCGGATGAGGTTGAAGAAACAACAGCGGTCATCCGCGAATTCTCCGGGCAGGTATCCGAATCCAGTACCGTTGCGATGGATAGTGCCTCCGAAGCCGAGCAAGCCATTATCAAAATCACCGAATCCATCCAGGAAGTCAGTGATCAAACCGCGACACAGACAGACGCGCTCGTTCAGGCGCAAGAAGAAGCCCATAGTTTGTCTGAGTCGGTCGATAATACCGATGATCTGGCAACGACAGTCGCGGAACTGGCCGATAAAACAGCGCAGGCAGGTGAAAACGGGCAACAGAACGCGCAAGCGGTGACAGACGGACTCGAAGAAATCGAGTCTGAATCTGAAGATGCAGTTGGAGAGGTGGAATCCTTAGTGGATGAAATGGGGAAAATCGACACGTTACTCGATTCCATCCGAGAACTTGCTGAGGAAACAAACATGCTCGCGTTGAATGCGTCAATTGAAGCTGCTCGTGCAGGCGAATCCGGTGACGGGTTCGCAGTTGTGGCGAACCGTGTGAAGGATCTCGCCACGGAAACAGATGAGACAGCCGAAGAAATTGAGGAAGCACTCACGGAATTACAACGCAAAACAAATCGGACAGCAGACACCGTTGAAGAAACTCGGTCGCGGATCGGAGAGAATCGAGACGTGATTGAACGGACTGTAGATCAGTTAGAGACAATCGCTGAGTTGGCAAATGATACCAACGAAGGCGTTCAGCAAATCCACGAGATTACAGAAGAACAATCTGAAACGACAGAAGAAGTCGTTGAGATTATGAACGACGCAGTGTCTCTCAGTGAGAAAAGCCAAGCGGAGGCTGAAACAGTTGCTTCGGCAGCTGAAGAACAAACAACGTCGCTTTCAACGGTGTTACAGCAACTCCAGACACTGGATGGTTACTCGGATTACCTGCAAGACACACTGAGTATGTTCCGAATCCGGTCGAATGTTCAATCCGACGTGGATACTGAATTCAGTAATGACGAGATTGACATCATCCAATCCAACTCTCAAGACATGGATGTCGGAATAGACGAGGAGACAGAAGAAGAATTAGACGAACTTATCGGCGAGATGGACCTGTAGACGGTATTCTCCCCGAGCAGCCCATAGATTCTTTTGCAGAACAAGATATTACGAACCGATACCCGAGTCACGCCCCCTACCAAGACACAATCCGGGGATTCCTCAACACGGGACCACAACAAAACTACCGCGCGTCAGTCTTCGTCACTGGGTTGATTCTTCGAAATCTCGCGCCAGCGCCGAGCGATGATTTCCACAGGCTGTCCAGTTGCATCTGCAACATCAGATGCAGTCACAATATGGTCTTTCATCACTTCGGAAGGCCAAGAATGACACTGGTAGAGTTATGGAATCCGCTGGACCCAGCATCTCCTTTGTACAACTCACCAGACGTTTCGAACCCAATGAACGGCGCGTCAAGCTTCTGATCGATTGCAGACACCGCCTTCTCGAAGTCATCTCCCAGAATTGCAGACCGACAAACACAGTCATACACGAAAGCCCCCGCAAGATCGTCAACACGGCCTTCAGTTTTAACAGCGGCAAGGAGAGCGGACTTCACTTGGGATTCTCGCCCGGATTCCATCATCTGGAACTTCGCCCCTTCAGGGATTCGAGCAGCGAATGTCAGCGGACCATCGGTCGACGGGGTGAAACCGGGCCACCGAATCTTGTAATCAATATTCGTCGAGCCTTCGGGAATGCCGAAATTGTACTCGGTGAACAAGTCATCCAGTAACGGATCGCCGATTTCGAGCGTGTCAACATCTACGCCGTGTCGTTCTTGTACTCGATCTCGGATTAGGTCTTTGTACACTTCAAACGCAGGGCGATCATCGATTTCATAGACAAAGGTGTCATCAGACTTCGTGACGGACACTTCCGGGCCAAACGGGGTGTGGCCGTGATTCACAGTGACTTTCGGCTCGTTTTTCGAGGCGAGAAGCGCCAACACAACCGCATCGGTGTACACTTCTCCATTATGGAACACAACCGTTTCCTCCATTTCCAGCCCGTCGCCTGCGCCACCACCGGCGAACGGAGTTTGAACACCGATTTTTCGTTGTGTGAGTAACGCAATGCGTTCGCCTTTCCCAGTCAACCCATCATGCAGATTAATCACCGATCGGTACGGGAACCCGTCAACTTCATCCGGGAATTCAGCAATAGCCTCATCAATCGCTCCGTTCACATTCGCGCCGAGATTTTCTCCAACCCCAGTGAAGAATTTGATTGTGTCACTGGCAACGGTTGCAACCGCAACCCCGCCGTGAATACTGCGATCATTACCGAATTCGCCAGATGAAGAACACCCAATCAGGTCAGTGTCTTCACCAACAACGGACCGAATACCTCGAATGCATTCTTCGTAGTCGTACTCTGGAGCGATGAAGGTCTGAACGAAATCCACGCGATCGACGTCCATGTCCGCCATGGCTTCTCTCGCAGATTCCACACCGACTTCGTAACTATCTGACCCGGATTGAACAGTTGTTCCAACTTGAGTTGAAAGCATTTCTTCCATACTACTCCTCAAAACCCTCCGGGTTTAGGGATTTCGCAACTACTCCTCGTCACTGGACTCCGAATCATCATCAGCGCCCGCAGTATCGTCACTATCTTCACCATCAGAATCACTGTCAGACTCGTCACCGATTTGGCTTTCCAATTCTTCAACGTCAAGCGGGTCACTGGACTCAGAATCATTCCTCCGGGCCTCTTCTTCAACTTTTTCGCGTGCTTCTTCACGAACGTCAGCGAGGCGAACCGGGTCCGCGATGAAGTCCTCTATGCTTTCCTCTTCGAGAGCGGCAACAACCGCTTTCGCTTTCGAACGGTTAATGTTTGAGAACCCAGCTTCTTCCAGCACGCCAATGAGATTCTGTTCATTTACTTCGCTACCGGCTTTATGCAGTAGAATCGCCGCTGTTGCATGTTCCATCTTAATCCGTGGTTTCACAGCGCCGCCTATGTACCTAACCCCTGTGAGGCGAAAAAGACCAGTAGAAGGGCATCCGACACCCCGTGTGCAATATGAATCCCGAGAGTTACCGAGGGCAAATCCCCACTTCCAGGATTTTGTTACAGTTCAATTGTATCCTTCGTAAGAATGCAGCTCGATATCGGACTTGGGGCCGCACTGGTCGCAGTACCCCAGTTCGACGTCGCCGAGTTTGTCAGACCCGTCGTACCGTTCTGTCGGGGGGCGTTCATCGAACCGGACTTGTGCTTCAGTTCCACAGTCAATGCAATTGCCAAGGAAATGTTGGCTTCCCATACATTATAAACCGAGTCACTGACTCAAAAGAGTTGGTGAGTGCGGCGGCTCACCGGGAATACCGATTTAAGAAAAAGGCAGGGTTGGGGGATGGGATGCTATCGCGCAGACGCTGTTTCATCGGGAGGGATGCCACGCGGTACTGGTGTGCGAGGGGCGTTACTGGCGGGATGACGGGAGAAGTGGTTGTGATCGGTGCGGGGATCGGCAACAGGGGTGCCGTTCATAGTGTCACCAAAACGGGGTGGTAACTATCCACATATATCTGTTCCGGGGATCTCAGTTATTTAACCCCGCAACCATCTTATAACAGATGGCCATAGGAAAGATTGTATGAGTCAGTACGAAGTCGCCAAACTCCTGCACGAACGCGCACAGCCGCAGTCGAAAGAACAACTCGCCCGAGAAATCGGCGTGCAACCCGCGACTGTCGGTGACACCCTTCGGAAGCTCCGACGGAAGGAGTACGCAGAGCGCATTGGGCGGAATCAATTCGAGTTCCATCCGGACTGTGATGAAACGGATCTCAAGAAACTCGAACCGATGGTCATCAAAGGCGACTTCTGAACAGAACTGTTCTGAGGATCAAGTAGCGTCGTTGTAGTGCTGTTTCAGGAGTCTTGCTAATCCGTTTGAATCGCGGAATTCCATTTCTCCAAACGAATCGGATTCTCTATGGACTTCTTCATCTACCTCACCGCGTTCCTCCCATTCAGTAATTGATTCTTCAATTACTTCTTCAGCCTCAACCAACGAATCGAGAGACTGCTCAGACCCCGGGTCAACAGTATCGTGGTAGGTTTTCGACCAACTACGATCATCCGGAGAATACTGTAATGCAGACAACGAACTGTCAGTGGCGAAAACAGCGCCCATTAGGTACACGTTGCCTCTATGCCCAGTATCTGGGTCGGAAACCATACGGACGGGCTTCACCTTAAGAACTGAGTCGTCCTCAGTCAGCGATTCATCTTCAGTAAGTGTGAGTGGGCGATCAGGGAGACTGGATACGAGTGTCACAACTCACATCCGTTCACCCAACCAAATCAAGGTTGCTATTAAGAGACTAAGCTGAGACTTCAGTAGGAGGCATCGCTGCTTCCTCGCCTTCTTCCGGTGGATCGATTGCTTCGTAATCGATGCCGTTCTCATTACAATACACTTGAGCGCAGGTGCCGCACATGTTCTCACCCTTCAGGTGGATTGTGCGTTCTTCTGGAGCGCGGTACCGGTCAAACGAACAGAAGCACCGTCGGTACTCACCAATAGTGTCTTTGAGGATGTGGAGTGTCTTCGTTTGTGGTTGCACGAACGTTTGGCCTTCAATTATCATAGCAGGACGCACCGCCTCATCATGTATAGTAGTTGCTTGCATCGAAACTCCACCCGGACACATCTACCCAAGTTCCGGACTTCGCCACTGAAGTAACTTCAAAAACAGGGTTTCAGATCAGTGACTTACTGAGATTCGCCGGGAATTCGCGTCTTGTTATCCTCGCCCGACGTAACGACCCACGGAACACGGCGAACCGATTCAATTGAGTCTGGAGTCGCTCCCCAATACCCGTCATCGCCGAACGCCACCCCATGATCGCTTGTCAGAACAATATTCGGCGCGTCAACATTCTCGATGAATGATTCAATATCATCTAACACCCACCGAATTGAACCCCGGTACGCTTCACGAGCAACCTCAGCATCGAGATGCCCATCACGAACACGATCGAACAACTCAGACGGCGGCCCCGAACGGTGAATATCGAGATTCCGGAACGGGGGGCAAGGTTGCTGATAATGGACAATCATTTTCGTCACATCATCTTTGCGCCACATCTGAATTGCGCGGTCAGACACTGTTTCCGGTGGGATACTCGTGGTTTCGGACCCATCTCCCGATTCAACTTCAACAAGCGACCCGATGTGTTCCGGAGAAACAAGAGGTTCTGACGGAACAGCAGTGACATATCCGAGCGTGGATCCGGGCGGTGAGCCTCGGACAATCGAATCAATCCAGTCTACCGGTGGGTCACCTGGAGCGACGGTGCTGTCTGTTGGTGGGAGGAACCAGTAATCGTCAGTGACTGCGTGCAGATCATCGACACGGCACCCATGCAGGACAATCGCTACATCCCAGTCAGAGTCAAATACTGATGCGGTTTCTGTAGTCGAATCCGGGTCCGGACCCGTTCGGAACCCACGAGTGAGGCGCACTCCGGCAGCTCGCACACCGTGAGTCTGCGCATACGTGAGGAGATTCGACACTCGGGAAGGAATCATCGACTTACCCGGAGTTCACTTCTCTCGGGGTTAGTGTTTTCCCCCATCCAACAGCACCGGGCGCTGTGTGGCTGGGTGCGTTAGACCTTTGTCACGGAGATCGGAGAGTCAGTGTCATTCAGCGAAATGACAGTGACCCCCTGCGTGTTCCGCCCCACGGACGAGATTCCATCCGTGTCCGTCCGCATCACCTGCGCATTCTCAGTCGCCAGTACAACCGTGTCGTCGCTGGTCACACCGACAACATCAGCAACCGAGCCGTTCCGATCATTGGTCTTGATGTCGATGAGGCCCTTCCCGCCACGCGACTGACTCGGGTAGTTCTCGAACGCAGTGCGCTTCCCGTACCCGTTCTCAGTGACGGTGAGGATCGACCCACTGCCGTCACTGGGAACGACAATCAGCCCGATAACCGATTCACCGTCCGGGACTTCCATTCCGTTCACACCAGTTGCCGACCGACCCATCGACCGGACATCCTGTTCATCAAATCGGATGGCCTTCCCCATACTGTTCACCAGCATCAGATCGTTCGATTCACTGGTGATTGCAACGTCAACCAGTGCATCCTCCTCAGCGATGCCAGTGGCGCGGATGCCGTTCGACTGAATGTTCTGGAATTCAGCGAGGGACGTGCGCTTCACCGTTCCGTCCCGCGTTGCGAACGCGACCTGCTTGGAGTCTGCCTCCGTGAGATCAGGGACGGACGTGACGGCAACAACCGACTCGTCCTCGGAAATCCCGAGAACGTTCCGGATGTGCGTCCCACGAGACTGCCGCCCCATCTCCGGGAGATCGAAGCCACGGCGCTCATGCACATCTCCGGTGTCGGTGAAGAACAGAACGTGGTCGTGCGTGTTGACAGTCACTGCATCATCGACACTGTCACCATCCTTCAGCGTCATTCCGATGACGCCTTTCCCACCACGGTTCTGCACTCGGAATTCATCGACCGGCATCCGCTTGAGGTACCCGTCGTCAGTGAACGTGATGAGGATGTCTTCTTGCGGGATGAGATCCTCATTCTGGACATTCCCCGTGTCCTCGATGATTTCCGTGCGGCGCTCGTTGGCGTGATCTTCCCTCACGGACTGAAGCTCCGCTTTAATCACCGAGTCCAGTTCAGCATCGCTGTTCAGAATGCCTTCCAGACGTTCGATGGTGTCCCGGACAGACTCGTACTCGTCTTCGATGTCTTCGCGCTCAAGACTCGTGAGCGAACCAAGCTGCATCCGAACAATGTGGTCAGCCTGCCGATCACTGAAGTCGTATTCAGCGATCAGTTCGGCTTTCGCATCGTCCCGACTCTCAACGTTCTGGATGAGATCCACAACATCCTCAACGTGATCGAGCGCGGTGAGGCGTCCCTCAAGCACCTCGCGGCGTTCTTCAGCTTCACCGAGGTCATACTTCGTGCGGCGACGAACAACGTCTCTACGGTGATTGAGGTACTCCTGAAGCATCTGCTTCAGACTGAGGACGCGCGGCTCCCCATCAACCAGTGCGAGATTGATGACACCGAACGTCTTCTCTAAGAAATCACTCTGAAGCGTGTTCTTCACAACGTCCGTGTTCGACCCCTGCTTCACACTGACAACAATCCGGATGCCATCCCGGTCAGACTCATCACGGATGTCGCTCACACCATCAAACTCCCCGTCCTTCACCTTATCCGCAATCCGCTCGATGAGGCGGGACTTGTTTTCTTGGTACGGCAGTTCCGTGATCACAATCTTGTCCGTGCGACCATCTTCCTCAACATGGAACGAGGCACGCATCCGAATCGTGCCCTTGCCCGTACTGTAGGCGTTGTAGATGCCGTCCCGGCCAACAATCTTCGCGCCGGTCGGGAAGTCCGGGCCGGGGAGATGCTCCATGAGGTCTTCCACGTCAGCCTCCGGGTTGTCAATCAGGTGCGTTGCCGCGTCGATTGTCTCGCCGAGATTGTGCGGCGGGATCTTCGTGGACATCCCGACTGCGATCCCGGTGCTACCATTCACGAGGAGGTTCGGGTACTTCGCGGGCAGGACTTCCGGCTCGGTCGTTCGGTCGTCGTAGTTACTCTGGAAGTCGACTGCGTCCTTGTCCAGATCCCCGAGCAGGTCCTCGGCGAGCGGGGCCATGCGGGATTCGGTGTACCGCATTGCAGCTGGCGGGTCGCCGTCGACGGACCCGAAGTTCCCCTGTCCATCAACAAGCATGTGCCGCATCGTGAACGGCTGCGCCATCTTCGCGAGCGTGTCGTAGATCGCGGAGTCGCCGTGCGGGTGGTAATCCCCCATTGTTTCACCAACGACCGAGGACGATTTCCGGTGGCTGGTTCGACTCGTTACACCGGCTTCATGCATTGCGTAGAGAATGCGTCGGTGAACGGGTTTGAGGCCGTCGCGGGCATCGGGGAGCGCGCGACCAGCGATGACACTCATCGCGTAGTCGATGTACGATTGCTCCATCTGTTCATCAACAGCTTGGTGAAGCACTTCCGCCGCGAAGTCAGGGGAAGGATCTTCAGGCACAGGGCTATCAGCACTCATTTTTACTACGTATAGAGTGTCGTCCTACACCTTCAAAAAGTACAGGTAAAACACAGCCTGCAACCGGGGTCAGAACGCCGTCAGTCTTCTTTGATTGTGACGTTGTACAGATTCTTCATATCCGGATTGTCGCGGTCTTCTTCACGTTCGTCTATCTCGGCGTCCACTGGCTCGCCAAGATGACCGTGAAGCTTCCGAGCTTGTTCCATTGCACCGTCTTTGTCGTATCCATGAACTGGCTTCGTAACCGTTCCCATATCCGGTTCTCGACACGGGGGCTTTAAAAGAAATCCGGGAGAACTCGGTGGCGCTGATTAATCCATTAACGCGATTTGATAGGGTGAATCGCCGTTCCCGGATCCTTTGAGTTTTCGTGCGTCAATCACCTCAGCATCGAATTTATCAGCCGCTTTGTTCATCGCTTCTTCAGCCGAACTGGCATATACACGAGGCACAGCAGTACTCCGCGATCAGGATTCAAAAGAGTTCCACCGGCCACCAACTACATCACGGACCTCATGTGACTGGGGAAACATATGGTGAATACCGGGATTCTTCTCGCACTCATCTCCGCCGGAGTCTACGGCGTTAGAGAGATTTATCAGAAGGAAACCGTTGTACAGACAGACGAATGGGTTGCCAGTTGGGCAAAACGATTCATCAGCGCGATTTTCGCATTACCTGCACTGTACTTCTTCGGAATTCCGGATACGAACTGGTGGGCAATCACCCCCTATCTAATCGTTGGGGTCGTTATTAGCTTCATTGCAACCGTCCTCATTTCGAAAGCCTACAAACACGAGGAAGTGTCATTCCTCGCCCCGCTCGGCGCTCTCTCCCCAGTCCCTGTTCTACTCACCGAACCACTGATTCTGGGCGAATACCCATCTCTACTCGGTATCCTTGGAGTGCTGATTATTGTTGCTGGTGTCTACCTCCTGAAGATTGACGGTGCAACCACGCTCAGTGAACCAGTGAAACGAATCGCCACGAATCGCGCAGCACAACTCTTGATGCTTGTTACGTTAATGTACAGCATCACTGCGAATTTCGATTCGATTGGAGTGGAATACTCCTCAGCAGTTATGTGGGTTGTTCTAACATCAGGGTTCACAGGACTGTTACTCACACCGGTCATGATGTACAAAACCGAGAACTGGAAACAGGAAATCAGTGACGCCGGAACACCACTGGTTCTATTCGGTGGATTATCCGCTCTCGGATTGATCCTGCAAATGGCTGCGCTTGAATACACACTGGTTGTGTATGTGAGTGCTGTGAAACGCCTGAGCATCCCTGTCTCTGTCATACTCGCGTTTGTTCTGTACAATGAAACGAATATTCGGGGGCGGACAATCGGAACGATTCTGACAGTCACTGGCGCGATTTTCATCGCAATGGCGTGACTTCAAATCACGGCAGCGATAGTCTTTTTCCACCGATCTCTGTACCGAGGCATAATGACTGGCTGTGATTGCACCGATTATCACGGGATGCCATTTCCTTGTGTGTTGAATGACTTCGATTCGGACTCGGAAACAGTAGTTCTGGACTTCATTCAACACGCCGAAAACACATCCCATCAGCACGGTCGCGTGCATCTCTTCCATACACTCATCGGGTTGAAGCCAGCTGCAAGCCTCCGAGTAACTTCGGACTCCCCGGTTTCTGTTCCGCGACTCATCGAACATCTTCCCCTTCCAGCAACAGTGGAAGCGTATGATGACCCGAGCGGTGACACGGGGGATTCGTGGCTTCATATTGCGCATTCTGAGGAGATTTTACAGAGAGTGAGTGCCCTCAATCGAGGAGCTACTGAATTGGGGCAGTATTACGGATACCCGGATAATGCGATCCGGGAATACGAGGCGGATTTCCCGAAACAGACAGATCATCACCGGAAAAACGGATTCAAAGCCGTTGCCTCTCGGCATCTCCGAAGTGACGATATTGCGTATAACAACCTCGCCCCATTCACGACACGGTACACTGGAACCGGGATTGCTACAAAACACTATAACGCAACCCGAGTCGCTGAAATCACTCGCACGGCAATCACAAACCACCCCAGATACAGCAGTATTGAACAGTACATCAACCGAGAAAATCGGCACGAAAAAGAGCTTGCTGAGACATTCCGGTGGCATATCTACCCCGTGGCGAATCTGTACTTCACCCTCCGGTTACTCGGCGGGATTCTGCTGTATCGGTATTATATCTTGACAACAGATGACTACAGATACCCGTCTGACTCGTTCACTGGCACACCAATACCGTCAGATTCCGAGTCACTCTCCAGTGACTTGGAACAACCCAACAACCACAAGAACTGATTGAGGCACCTGAAAAATCAGGGTTTCAGAGTCTTTCGCCGCGTAAAACTACAGTAGAGCCGGGTTAGATCGTGTTGGAGACGCCGCCGACACGAACATGAGGCGCTTCGATGTTCTGGTTGTACTGATGATCGATGACAAACGACGTTGCCTCCGGGTTCTTCTCAGCGACTTCACCGGGAAGCGCGGGTTTGTCGTCAACATACGCATCGTACCCCAGTTCCGCCTTTCCAGAAGTCACTGGCACGAAGTCGTTATACCCGATACCGATGTGATCCAGCCACTGCTTCTTCCCGTTAGAAATGGCTTCGTTCTCCGGGTGGGCAGTGACAACATCCACGGTCGCGTGGTCACGCATCTCGGAGACAGTTTCCGGAAGCCCAGCCTCCATAACGGGAACATCAGTCGGGCGGATCGTCCATGCGTGCCACATCGCGTTCAGATACCGCTCCTTCCCGAACTTGTTCAGCCCCCAACTCCACGACTCGATGTCATCATACGTGTACTCAGGGGTGCCCAGCAGTTCGAAAGCGGTGAGGGACGTCGCCGCGAGCGTGCTGTCCAGATCCAGTGCAACTCTGTCGATGTCGTCGTCGGTGATGGTCTTCATAATGACTGCAAGGCGGAAACCCGTGTCTTCAGGCGCGGGAGGAAGCCGACAACCTGTTACGCGAACCACGTTCGACGGTTGGCTGGTTTCACAATCCAAAATTTTAAGCTACTAACCATCGAACACAAGGATAGTGCCTGTGAGCCACAAGTGTTCGCTGGCACGGGCGTCCGTAAGCACGCCCCGAACTCGGGAACGAATGACGCACGCCCGCTCTCGTCGGGTTACCCGACGAA
>Ga0306907_1000339_pt1 | contig 21714 bp, 18 predicted proteins | sample AntRauTorcE11898_FD_190415 | JGI IMG/M metagenome (GOLD analysis project Ga0306907, IMG submission 190415) | Saline lake microbial communities from Rauer Islands, Antarctica - Metagenome Torckler E11 #898 (v2) (version 2) | ecosystem: Environmental > Aquatic > Non-marine Saline and Alkaline >... | reverse complement strand
GCCTGTGCAATAAATACGGCCGCCACGGCTTGATACAAACTCGTTCCATCCATGTTAATAGTAGCCCCAATGGGCAGCACAAAACTGGACACTTCCTCATCAACCCCGGCATGGTTTTCGGCGCGTTCCATGGTTACCGGCAGCGTGGCCGAACTGGAACTGGTGCTGAACCCAAGCAGAATGGCCGGGCGCATGGCGCGAAAGAATTCGCTCAACTTCATGGTGCTGAACATCTTGAACAAGCTGGAATACACAATAAACAAGTGTAGCAGCAGGCCAATAATAACGGCCAGGCAGTACCAGCCAAGGGCGCTGAGCAGATCGAGTGCTTTGGTGAGATCGTCACCGGCCAGGTCCACAATAACCCCGGCCATCAGCGCAAAGACCCCATAAGGCGCCAGCAGCATTACAAAGTCTACAATTTTAATAATCACATCATTGAGGGAATCAAAAAAAGCGATAAGTGGTTTCCCTTTTTCCTTCGGCACGCTGATGATGGCAATACCCAGCAGACAAGCAAAAAATACCACCTGCAACATGTTGGAATTATCAGCCGAGGCCGAAAAGATATTTTGCGGTACAATATCAACCACAAAATCAATCAGCGAGCGGTCTTTTACCATCTCGGCATCCTCGCTGGAACCCTCAATATTCTCCTGATAGCTGCCCATCAATTCCTGCTGTGTTTCCGGCGGCAGCGCACTGCCGGGCTGTATCACATTTACCACGGTCAGCCCAATGGTAATGGCAAAGATGGTGGTCACCACATAAAAGCCGATGGTTTTAAGGCCCATTCGCGATAGCTTGCTGATGTCGTTCAGATTGGTGACCCCTACTACCAACGAGGCCAGCACCAGCGGCACGGCTATAAGTTTAAGCAGGTTGATAAAAATATTGCCAAAAGGCTGAATGTATTCAATGGTAAATTCGGTAAAGCCTGCCACACTGGCTACCAACCCCCAAATCAACCCTAATATTAAACCAGTGATTATTTGCCAGTGCAGTTTTTTATACCACATTATGTAAAGATGAAGTTTAAAATTAATATCATAACCGAACTAAAGCCGGTGGCCGCCCAATTAACCGCATTATTATTGACGGCAATTTTTTTCTCGGCCCAAAGCCGTGAACCAATAATAATGAATGATGAGTCCTGAAACCGGGCCCCTAAATAGGAATCAAATAATGAACCTGCAACCCCCACCAAAACGATACCAAAAAACCAGCCCAAAGAAACAGGAAATCCTAAAACTACAATAACCGCAATAACTATACTGCCTGCTACTGATGCCGCCACTCCCGGCCAGCTTATGCCTCCATCCACGCCGGCGGGCACTTTTCTAAAGGTTGTTATTAAATAGGTCTCGGCATCAAACCGACGGCTGCCCAACTCGGTCGCCCAGGTATCGGCCGTAGCTGCGGCAATTGCGGCGGCCGCCATGATATAAAAAATCATGGAGCCGGTAATCACCCCGGTAAATATCCAAAGCGTCAACCAAAATCCATTCGACCAAACCTGTAATCCACTACGGCGAACGCTCTCGGAAGACTTGACGGCAGATTCATCAGCGGCTGAAGCATCCGTCAATGAAAAGACGGCACTGCTTAAAAAAAAGAAAATCAGGCTTATAATCAGCACCCATCCGCCCATGCCATAGGTTACTGTGCCAATCACCAAAGCCGCTCCGGCACCATCAAGGGTTAACCATCGCAGCGCAAAAGCAGCGAAGCAAATAATCATGGAGGCTGCAAAACCTGCAAGTATATCACCATGCATGCCCTGGGGGGCCCAAACGGTAAAGACAAAAATTAATAATATTGTGAAATAATAATTTAAAAGACGGTCCACGTTTAGCTTTTTTTACCGCTTTCGGTTGAGGAGGTGGGTGAAGGGCGAATCATGATTGCAAAAATAACGCTAATATATCCGGCCATAATAACGATGGGCGAAATAAAGAGTGAAATAAATCCGGACACTTCGTTTTCCATGTACATGGCCGTGAAGCCGCCAATAACCAACAAGAGGCCCAATGCCATCAGTTTATAATTGGTTGATTGGAATACCATTTTGCGTTGTGAACTGCTCTTTGTTTTTTGTTGTGCCATACGTTAAGAATAAAATTTCGGTAGGTGATTGGATATTTACAACCCTTTAAAATACCTTTTGCTAAGTTTAATAAAAAACAGAGACTTTTTTTGACTGATTCTCCCAAAAATAATACCCCCGCGCTTGTCCTTGCATCCGGCAGTCCCCGCCGTAAAATGCTGCTCAAAAAATTAGGGCTACCCTTTTCGGTTCACCCCGGCAACGCAAGCGAACATTATGGTGCTAACGAACGCCCGGCCAATATCGTACAAACCCTTGCCCTGCGCAAAGCCCGTGATGTGTCAGCCGAGCATCCCTCCTCGGTCATCATCGGGGCTGATACCATTGTGGTACACCGGGGTGATATTCTGGAAAAACCAGAATCGCCGGAAGCAGCCCTGACCATGCTTAGTCGGCTCAGCGACGATACCCATGCCGTGCTGACCGGCATGGCGCTTCTAAAAACAGATAATAATGCATTGGCTATTGAACAGCTCACCTTTTTTGAATCAACCGACGTTATTTTTGGCGCGCTTAATGAAGCCGACATTGAACAGTATGTATTAACCGGCAGCCCGTTTGACAAAGCCGGCGGCTACGGCATTCAAGATGATTGGGGCGCGCGCGCAGTGAAACGCATTAATGGCGACTATTATAATATCGTGGGCTTGCCAGTGCATGCGCTGTATAGTAAAATTAAAATATTGGCGCCAAATTTATTTAAAAGTTAAAGATTGAAGGTTGGGTGTTGAATGTTATTGTTACCTTCAACCTGAAAATTTTAACCTTCAACTTAAAAAGTATGAAGCCGTCAAAGCATTTTGAAGATCTCGTTGAAATCATAAAAATATTACGCAAAGAATGCCCATGGGATCGCAAACAGACCCACCAAAGCATCAAAGATAATCTCATTGAGGAAGCCTATGAGGCCGTTCACGCCATTGACCAGCAGGATGATAATGAGCTAAAAAAAGAACTAGGCGATTTGCTGCTGCACGTCATTTTTCACAGCCGCATGGCCACCGAAACCAACAGCTTTACCATTAATGATGTTATTTATGCCATTCAGGAAAAATTGATTCGCCGGCACCCGCACGTGTTTGGAAAAAATAAGGTTGAGGTTAAGAACGAGAAAGAGGTTGCAAAAAACTGGGAATCGATAAAAATGAATGAGGGACGGGAGTCGGTTTTAGAGGGCCTCCCTCCTCACCTGCCCGCCCTAATACGGGCCCAGCGCATGCAGGAAAAGGCAGGCAATGCAGGCTTCGACTGGAAGAAATCAGAAACCGGTAAGCAACAGCTCTGGGATAAACTGCAGGAAGAACTGGATGAGTTTAAAATCGCTTACCATAATGAAAATTCGCAAAGAGCTGCTGAAGAATTCGGTGATTTTCTTTTTTCCATCGTCAATGCCGCGCGGTTCTTAAACGTACAGGCCGAAAATGCCCTGCGTATGAGCAATAAAAAATTTAAGGCGCGGTTTCAGTATATCGAAGAGCAAGTAAGCCAGTCCGACCGGGAAATATCGGATGTTTCTATCGATGAAATGGAAGAATACTGGCAACAAGCCAAAGGAAAAGTGTGAGGCAGACTGCATATTTTAAGAAATTGTAAATTTTGCTAAGCGTTAAACGTTTATACACTTACATTCGTTAATATTGATGAAGGTATACGTCATATCACCGGCTTGATGTTTAATCTTCAGGTGATATTTATCGGTTTATTTTATATTTTCATGGTTTCAGAAAAAACTTAATTAATACGAGGTAGCAAGCATGGCTGAAGAATTTGACAGCAATGAGTATCCACACATCAATAAAGGGCTGGATGGCATTGTGGCATTCAGCACCACCAAAAGTTTTATTGACGGTCAAAAAGGTGAACTTGTCTATGCCGGGTACAGCATAGAAACACTGGCCGAACATGCCTCTTTCGAGGAAGTCTGTTTCTTGCTCTGGAATGATCGCCTGCCTAATAGTACTGAGCTTCAAGCCCTCAATAAGAAACTCCAAAACGCGCGGTCACTCCCGAAACCGGTTTTAAGCTATATCAAGGGAACTTCAAAAACGGCTGAACCCATGGCCGTACTTCGAACAGCGGTTTCCATGCTGGCCGATTCTCATGAACAGCAAACGGATGATGAAAAAGAATTTCGCATTAACAAGGCTATTTCTATCACCGCAAAAATGCCGACCATAATTGCCGCTTTTGACCGCAGCCGCAGCGATAAAAACATTGTTGAACCGCTGGATCACGAAAGTACCGCTTTTAACTTTTTGTACATGCTTAATGATGAAGAACCGGGCGAACAGGCTGAAAAAACCATGAACCTCTGCCTCATTTTGCATGCCGAGCACGGGATGAATGCATCAACCTTTACTAATCGCGCTATTTGTTCTACGGAATCGGATATGTTCTCAGCAGTAACCGGCGCCATTGGAGCTTTAAAAGGTCCCCTGCACGGTGGCGCCAATCAGGCGGTGATGAATATGCTACTCGACCTGGATGAAACGGGCGATGATCCGGTGGAATACATTAAAGGACGTCTGGAAGGCAAAGAAAAGGTAATGGGCTTTGGTCACCGCGTGTATAAAACGATGGATCCGCGCGCCCGGCTGCTTCGCAAAGAATCAAAACGGCTTTCCAAAGAAACCGGTCACGAGAAATTATATGAATGGTCAGAAGCGATCCTTGAAACCATGAAAAGCGAAAAAGATATTGATCCCAATGTGGATTTCTTTTCCGCCACGGTGTATTATTCTATGGGCATCAAGCCTGACCTTTACACCTGCATATTTTCTTCAAGCCGCGTAACCGGCTGGACCGGTCATTATATTGAACAGGCTGAGAATAATCGCCTTGTTCGTCCCCGGGCACTGTACACCGGTGAAAAAAATCTCGATTGGGTACCCGTTGAAGATCGATAATCAAAATTCCATTATTTAATAAAAGAGCCTCGATTTTGGTCGGGGCTTTTTAATGTTAGCTCATTTAGAGCGTATTATCCATGCCACCTTTCCAAACTGATATAAAAAAACAGCAGTGGGATCAGTTAAAACGACTGCTAAAAACCGCCCAAAAAACCGAGGTCGGGAAACAATATGATTTTGGATCCATCGCCGAATATCAGGAATTTGCACGGCGGGTTCCGGTCCACTCCTACGATTCCATTAAAGGCGACATCAAGCGGCTCAAAGATGGAGCTTCAAATATCTACTGGCCCGGAAATATCCAGCAATTTGCCGTTTCGGCCGGCACCTCGGGTGAAGGGAAGCATCTGCCTTTTACCGACCAACGCCGCCAAAGCGACAAACGATTTATGCGTAAAATAATCACCTCATACGTGCGGCAACGCCCCAATATTTTAAATCTAATGGGCAAACAGCTAAGCATGCCAGGATCGATAGAATGGAAAGAAAATTATAAAATTGGAGAAATAAGTGGTTTCACTGCCCTCAACGCACCCTCTTGGCTCCGTATATTTCAGGTCGTTGATCCGCGGCTGCTTACCACGCTTTCTTTTCAAGAAAAATTTGATCTGCTGGTCAATGAAGCGCTGGATGCCGATTTGAAAGTCATCACAGCTGTGCCCAGCTGGATTTTAACGCTTTTTCAGCAGGTGCTGGAACGCACGGGCAAATCAACCATAGCTGACATCTGGCCCAACCTAAAATTGCTGGTCTGCGGCGGGGTAAAACTGGACAACTATCGCAGTCATCTCCAAGAATTGGCACGTGGACTTAATCTCGATTTTATTGAAACCTACGGTGCGTCTGAGGGCTATATTGGCTACAGCAATAATCTGCAAAAGCGCGACCTCAAAATGGTTACCGATAATGGTATTTTCTTTGAGTGTGTGCCCAATCCATCACCTAAAGACGACCCAAGTGACATTGATAATGCCCAGCCGCTCTGGAAGGTCAAAACCGACGTGCCCTATGCTCTTCTTATGACCACCAATGCCGGGCTGTGGCGCTACACGCTCAATGATATCGTGGAATTCACCTCCCTTAATCCGCTCCGATTTATGGTAAAAGGGCGGGTGCGCGATATGCTTGATGATTTTGGTGAAGCGCTCTACATCTATGAAGCCGAACAAACATTGCAATCCGCCGCAAAAAAGATGGAAACGGAGGTGGGTAATTTCTCTATATCACCGGTAATGCAAAGTGAAAATGCCGTCCCGCATCATCGGTGGTTTGTGCAGTTTATTAATGAAATTGATGATGTAAAATGCAATCAAATCGCTAAGTATATTGATAAACAGCTCCGAAAAATAAACCGACATTATGCCATTCGTCGTGAGAGTGATGCGCTCGGCCGACCGGAGGTAATTCCTGTTTCGCAATCGGATATCAATGCCTGGATGAGGAAAAATGGAAAGGCTGAGGCACAGGGTAAGTTTCCGAAGGTTCTTCCAAAAAATACTGAAGCTCTTTTGTGATACTTTTCTTTAAATCACGCGGAGTGGGTTGCAACATGTTCCACCGCAGAGCAGTGGAACAAGATTGAAATAAAAAATTATATCTGTTCCAATCTGTGTAAATTCGTGGCCTATTAAACAAATTGACATCCCAAGCAGCTAACTTCAGGTTCTGATACAAGTTCACGAGTGAGCGATTAACCAAATCGCTCTACATGGGTTAAATCCGTTGCAATCCGTGTAAATAAGCGGCCTACTTCACCACAAAATTAATAATCCGTTCAGGCACAAAGATCTCTTTTACCAACGTACCATCATCTAAATAGCGCTGCACATTGTCGTCCTCTTTTGCCAAATTTAACACAAACTCTTTATTCTTCGCATTTTCGGCAGCCACCTCAATATTGGCCCGTACTTTGCCATTTACCTGCACCGGATAGGTAATAGACTCTTCCACCAAGTATTCTTCTTTGAACTCCGGCCATGGCGAGTAAGCAATCGTTTCTTTATGACCCAGCTTTTGCCACAGTTCTTCACAAATATGCGGTGCAAAGGGAGAAAGGAGCTTCAAAAATGATTCCATCACCGTAATGGGCAATTCATCCCACTTGTTCGCTTTATTTACAAAAATCATCATGGCCGATATGGCCGTATTAAATGAGAGCTCTTCAATATCACCCGTAACTTTTTGAATACACTCATGCAAGGTTTTTAACTGTTCTTGGGTGGGTTCTCTTTCGGTAATGGCATCTAAAAGTTCCCCACTGCCCTGATCAATCATCAGGCGCCACACACGCCCCAAGAACCGATACACGCCATCTACATCATTGGTATTCCAAGGCTTCACCTGATCCAGCGGACCCATAAACATCTCATACAGCCGCATAGAATCGGCCCCATACTGTGCGATGATATCGTCCGGGTTGATGACATTGCCCCGCGATTTCGACATTTTGTGGGCTTTAGCGTCAATCTTAAAATCGGTGTCTTTAATCACATAATCATCACCCTGCTTGCCCACCTCTTCTTCATTTAACTTTACGTTTTCAACATTATCCAGATCGTCAATTTCATCAGCACTGATCCATTTCCCCTTGTACTTATAGCCGGTGTATTCCATTTGACCTAAAATCATTCCTTGATGTACCAGCTTTTGGAAGGGTTCTGTTGTTTTGAGTACGCCGCAATCATACAATACCTTGTGCCAGAAGCGCGCATACAGCAAATGCAATACCGAGTGCTCCGCCCCGCCGATATACAGATCCACCGGCATCCAATAATCTTCTTCTTTGGGGTCAACCGGACCACCTTCAAAATCAGGACTGCAATACCGCAGATAATACCAGCATGATCCGGCCCACTGCGGCATGGTGTTGGTTTCGCGCACCGCGGGCTTGCCCGTTTCCGGATCGGTAGTATTCACCCAATCTTTGACCTTAGCCAACGGCGGTTCGCCGGTATCAGTGGGTTCAAAATCATCCATTTCGGGCAGCGTTACCGGTAAATTGTCTTTATCTACGGGCTTGGGTTCTCCATCTACGTGGATGATGGGAAAGGGTTCACCCCAATACCGCTGACGAGAAAACAGCCAGTCACGCAGTTTGTAGTTTACCGCTTTTTTGCCGTGTTCATTTTCTTCCAACCAGCTAATAATTTTCTCTTTCGCTTTTTCAATACCAAGGCCGTTCAAAAAATCGCTGTTAATCGCATCTCCTTCTCCGGTGTAGGCCTGTCCCTCAAAATCAGCGGACGGTTGTACCGTGCGGGTGATGGACAAATTATATTTCTCGGCAAATTCCCAGTCGCGCTGGTCCTGCCCCGGCACGGCCATGATAGCCCCCGTGCCATAAGTGGCCAGCACGTAATCGGCCATCCAGATGGGGATTTCCTCACCGGTGGCCGGGTTGATGGCGTAGGCGCCGGAAAATACGCCCGTTTTCTGCTTACTTAGTTCGGTCCGTTCTAAATCGGATTTCTTAGCCGCCTTTTCGCGATAATCTTCAACTTTTTGCTGCTGCTCAGGCGTGGTAATTTTATCTGCTAAATGATGCTCGGGCGCCAGCACCATATACGTAGCTCCGAAGATGGTATCGGGCCTCGTCGTGAAAACTCTTATTTGGCTTTCTTCATCCGTTAAATCTGTGTAATCTGCGGCTACTTCAAAATCGATATCCGCGCCAATCGATTTACCAATCCAGTTGCGCTGCATCTCTTTGGTTGAATGTGGCCAGTCCAGTTCATCAAGCCCTTCCAACAGCCTATCTGCGTATTCGGTAATTTTCAGTACCCACTGCCGCATGGGTTTTTTTACCACGGGATATCCTCCCACTTCACTTTTGCCATCAATCACTTCTTCATTAGCCAAAACCGTACCCAGCTGCGCGCACCAGTTTACCGGAACTTCATCTTCGTAGGCAAGCCCCTTTTCATACAGCTTCAAAAAAATCCACTGGGTCCATTTGTAGTAATCCGGGTCAGTGGTATTCACTTCTCTATCCCAATCATAGCTAAAGCCCAGCGCCTGCAACTGCTTGCGAAAATTATTAACGTTCTTTTCGGTCGTGTCCCGCGGGTGCGTACCGGTTTTAACCGCATACTGTTCCGCCGGCAAACCAAAAGCATCCCAGCCGATGGGATGCAGCACATTAAAATCATTCATCCGTTTATATCGCGCTACAATATCGGTGGCGGTATATCCTTCCGGGTGACCCACATGCAGGCCCGATCCGCTGGGATAGGGAAACATATCGAGTACGTAATATTTGGGCTTTTCGTGATTTTCCGGCGTTTTGAACGTCTTTTTTTGCTGCCAGTACTGTTGCCATTTTGATTCAATTTGCTCTGGATCGTAAGAATGCATTAAATCTATTTCCTGAACTTTAGTTACTATTTAATAGAACACGGATGACGCAGATTCAACAAATAGTGCAGATAAAATCATTCACCTGTGAAAAACCGCTCCATCCGTTTTATCCGCGTTCTATTGACGCCAAATATACGTAAAAAATGAAGGGCTTTGAAGCGAGGAATTATACCGTCATCAAAAAGTCATAATTTCCATGTGGCGCTCTATTTTTATAAATCATACACCATCTAATTGATTACAAAATGGCAATTGCGATAATCTTTTAGCAAGTTATACGGCATCAACTATAACCTTTTAAATTTTATCGACATGGGAAAAGAAAAAGAAGAAGAAAATCAGCAAATGTCTATCGGTAAGGGCTTTATTGCGCTTTTTGTAGCGCAGGCCCAGCAAACAGCGGCGCTAACACAAATCCAAAGCATGATGGAAGAACTCTATGCCGAACAAAAAGGTCAAAAGCTTGAAGAGGTTCGCCAGCGCGTAAAAAAAGCTAATGTAGAAGCTTATACCGAATCACTGAAAAGCATTCTGGAAGATGCCGGGCTGGATAAAGAACTTATAGACGATATGCACACCTAAGGGAATGGTGGCTGTATTTCTACGCCGGACGAAATTATCTTTTACCTCTATGCTTTGTCATTTCCAATATCTCTATTACATTGAATAAAAATATTAATAAAATGGAGTTTACCATGAATCAGGGACATGTTAATGCCGGTGAAGTTATAAATCTTGATACGCTTAAGGGTGATATGGATGTAGATTCATCCTACGCCCTTGTCAAAACCGATGATATGGAAGTGATTCGGATGGCGCTTCCGGAGGGAAAAGAAATCAACGAACACAGCGTGGAGGGAGAAATGTCGATGCTGTGCCTCAAGGGTGACATCACATTTACTATTGATGGCAACGAACGGAATCTAAATGAAGACGACTGGCTGTATCTTCAACGTGAAGAACTATTTTCCTATCGAGTGAACAGACCTACCCTGCTGCTCGTAACCATTCTTTTTGTTGGAAAAAGGGACTGATTAACCCAATTTTATCGTATGAATTTATCCGCGGGTAGTACCAAGTCTTTTTATCAGTTCCAATCAATACGCTGTTTACTACCACTGAAATGAGATTTATGGTATACAAGACAATGAAATAAAAATAAACAGGAGAAAATAATTCTCCCACTATTGAAGGAGAAATATCAGTCAAATTATCAAAGAAATAATTTATTTTGATAACCCAATAGGTAGTTATTATGTAGAATGCAATAGTCCATGTGATTTGAAAATTAAGAAGGTCTTTGCCTATTCTGTTCACTTTTTTAATCTGATTTCTTTTATTAATCCAGAGTATAAGCGGAATAATGATATTCAATATTGGAAAAAAGATGAATGAAAAGCAGATAAATTTAATATGGAAAGATAGGTTTTATCTTCTTTTTTCTTCCATTCCATTATTTTGTTTGGGTTAACATCCAACGCATCCGTTAGCCGGATAAGCGTATCGCCCCGTGGCTGCGTTTCTCCGTTTTCCACGCGTTGTACCGTTCGCAAACTTAATCCCGATTTTTCGGCTAAGCGCTGTTGCGAATATCCTTTATGTTTTCGAATTGTTTTTAATTGATCTGCAAGCATTATAAAGTATTGTAGATTTGAATTTATTGGTTATTAATCTACAAGAATCTGATATATATCGGTACGGCTTTGATACGTCATTCTTACGTCAAAAACGTCACATATGCCCCATAAATCACGAGAGCCGTGATTAGTATTGCAATCACAATAATAACGCATTTAAAAAAAATCGAAATCCGATCCCAAATTTGCTGTATCCATTCCGCCCATTTGCGCAGGTTTACTTCAATTTTATCAAGAAATAGTGCCAGGAACAACGATTCTTGCGCAACAAGCCCCAGCCCGATAAAAATAAAAAATAATCCCGGCCCGGGCGTAAAAATCATGATAATCCCGAGGTTCCCAAATACGATGCCGGCACCTACAAATAACGCTCGTTTTAAAAACCCTTCGCGAGCGGCCTGACGGCGACGGTACTGCCGGCGAAATCGTTTGCCGGGCGGATCATTCTGAATTTTATTCCATGCCTCTTTCATGGACTGAAACATAGGCTCACCGGCAAAGCCATTTTAGGGTGTCCGTGCCATCTGGTTTCCAATAGATAGGCGGCTCCTGAGCCTCATGCAATGGTTCAGCCGGCTGCTCCATAACCCAAATATTTTGGGTGAAATCCAATACATAAATGGACTGTAACCGGTCGCCAAATATAGTTGCCAGTTCGGCCACTTTGTCTTGGTCGCCCTCCACCCAGTAACATATAAAATCTTGGTCGAGCTCCAGTCCGCCCTGCTGCACCAAAAAATTATTCATAAACAGCTGATCGCGTTCAACAGCCTCGTTATACGCATATTGCTGCTGTAGTTTGGGCGTTGGTTTCAGGTGCTGGGGATTCTCACTCCAAAAATTTTTCATCGCCTTTTTTAATGCACTATGTACTTCATCAAGCCGAAAGGGTGATACGACCACTGCCACCGAACGGCATCCTTTGCCACCATAACGCAATATAGCTTCCGCCAGATCTTGGATATCCCCTTCTTTATGTTGATCAAAATAGGCCATCGAAAAATGGGCTGTCCTAATTAAATAACGGGCGTCCCGCTTTGCAAGATGATATTTCTGAATGGCTTTTTTAACGTCAGGAACCGACTGTTCTGAACCCGCAAAAAGAATAGCATCATGCGGCATGCCTTCAAAATCATCCAGCCGATGACTCCACTGCACATCAATATTGCCCCAAAGCTCCGTCTTTTTAACTTCATTAAGAAAGCTGGGAAGCAGGTACGGATCCTTGCGCGATATTTTGCCCGTGTACCGCGCGCCGCTCAGCAATACTGCCAACGCATCCTGAAAGCCGACCAACGGTAAATTACCCGCATGCAGGCAAAGTACATTTTGGCCGCGGGCATCCGTTGTGTCTGACCCTCCGCTGCGATCTACCCATTGTTCAAGTGCTTCTTTACCAAGGCTATTTTTTAGTGCTTTCAATGTAAACTGCACATCTTTAAAACTGAAATAGCCCTCCTCTGCCGTTCGTTCAACAGCTCGAAGCAAATGCTCATTCTCATTGCTAAGCCAATTGTTAATGACTTGAAGTAAGGTTTTTATGCGTGTTTGAAAATCTTCCATTAATCTATTTTAGTTCTTTATGAAACGCTGTGCCTTCTCTGTGCTCTTTGTGTAATAACTTTTCCACAAAGCTACACAAAGGAATCGCAAAGTTACGCAGAGAAAATTTAATCCTCATTAATAAGAAAATTGCAGCCGCGCAAGTCATTTGGTTGCCAACGTCCCAAAACCTGGAACCGTCCCTGTTCGTCCATCATCCCGCGATCACCCGTCAGTAAAAATGAGCAGGAATGGACATTCGCCAAATCAATGATGCCTATCAGTCCTTCTTTATGCGGCGGCAGCGTTTGCTGTGGATTTTCCGGATTGCGTACCGAAACCTGCATCCACGGAACGCTGCGAAACCACTTGCCCCCGGTGGTGTAGGCCTGGCTCAATAATTCACACATGCCATATTCGGAATGAATGCGACTTATATCAATGCTAAAACCTTCTGCCAATCTGCGGTGCATCGTAATCCTACCCGTCTCCCGCCGGTGCGTTTTCATGCCGCCCGTTTCAATAATAATGCTGTTGGAGGGTAAATCAACCTGAGACATCTCCACTAAATCAACCAGGCCGAATGCGGCACCAAAAATTATAATTTGCTTGCCTGCTGCAGCGATATCATCAATTTCAGCCTGATTCAGCGGTTTGCCAAGTGGCAGGAACCGGCTCTTTTTGATTTCATCGTGGGTAATGAGTTCGTTGATCATCCAAATGAGCGATGATTGGGAATTTTCAGAATAACCGGGCATGTACCCAAGAATCACGGCGTTATTTAAATCATAGAATGTCTTAAAGCCCTCAAAAATGGATCGGCGATAAAGTTCTTCATCAGGAACATGATGGGTACTGCGTTCCATGGTAGATGTGCCGCTGCTTTTGAAAATGAGTTGTGAGTTCTGAGTTTTGAGTTCTGAGTTTTCTTCTTCTCGGGTAAAAACATCGACATCCTTGAACGCACGAACGGGCAATAGTGGAAATTTAAGCTGGGCATCATGGAAAGATTGATCCAGGAGTTCCTCAAAATCATCACCGTTTGGGTTTTCAGGCCCAGGTTTATCATTCAACGCATCACAAAAACGACGGTATACTGGGTTGTGCGCGTATTGGTGTTCAAATACCCTTTGCGCCTTTTCTTTGAAGGGCAGATCCGAAAAAATAAGTTCTTCCCAGTTTTGCATAATAGATAATTAATGGACCGCAGATGAAACGGATCTGGCAAATTACCGCAGATATTTAAATACCTCCTTCACTAATCCGCTTAATCTGCCTAATCCGTGTTCTATTTTAAACCCACGCGCTCAAAAATGCGATCTACATTTCGGGTGTGATGATCGAGGTCAAAGGCCTCATCAATATCTTGTTCAGATAAATTTTGCCGTACGGTTTCATTGGCTTCGACTAAATCGCGAAACATCGTCTTTTGCTCCCAGGCCTGCATGGCCAGCAGCTGAACGGTGTCGTAGGCTTTTTCACGGCTCATGCCCTTGTCGATAAGCTGGTGCAGCACCCGCTGTGAAAACGTTAAGCCGTAGGTTTTATAAATATTTTCTTTCATTTTTTCGGGAAAGACAGTCAGATTTTCTACTACTCCGGCAAAACGATTCAGCATATAGTCGAGTAAAATGGTGGCGTCCGGCAAAATGATACGCTCCACCGAAGAATGCGAAATATCCCGTTCGTGCCAAAGCGGTATATTTTGATAGGCCGAGTTCATGTAGCCGCGCAGCACACGAGAACACCCGGTAATATTTTCAGAACTAACCGGGTTGCGTTTATGCGGCATGGATGAAGATCCCTTCTGCCCTTTCCGAAAAAACTCTTCGGCCTCTCGTACTTCGCTGCGCTGCAAGTGGCGAATTTCGACCGCCATTTTCTCCATGGTTGACCCAATCAACGCCAGCACCGAAATATAATGCGCGTGGCGGTCGCGCTGGAGTGTTTGCGTTGAAACGGGTGCCGGTTTCAGGCCTAATTCATCACAAACATGTTCTTCCACCTCCGGCGGTATGTTGGCAAAGGTTCCCACCGATCCGCTCATTTTGCCAAACTCCACATCCGCAGCCGCTTTTTCAAAACGATCACGGTTTCGTTTCATTTCGGCATACCACAAGGCGCATTTTAAACCAAAAGTAGTCGGTTCAGCATGCACACCATGCGTTCGGCCCATCATCACCGTATACTTGTGCTCTTGGGCTTTGTCGGCCAATACATTAATGATATGATTCAGGCCGTTGCGTAAAATTTCGTTGGCCTGTTTAAGACGTACGCCATTTGCGGTGTCCACCACATCGGTTGAAGTGAGCCCATAGTGAATCCATTTCTTTTCTTCGCCCAGCGACTCTGATACCGACCGGGTGAAGGCCACTACATCATGCCGGGTTTTCTTTTCAATTTTTTTGATGCGATCAACATCAAAAGAGGCTTTCTCATACAACGTTTCAACATCGGCTTCGGGTATTTTTCCCAGCTTACTCCAAGCCCGGCAAGCAGCCAATTCTACGTGCAGCCAAGCTTCAAATTGGTTTTCCAGCGACCAAATAGAGGCCATCTCTTCACGTGCGTAACGGTCGATCATAAATTAGTTGTATAGCTATAATTTAATTTTGCCTAAAGGTAGGGTAATTTTGCTAAAAAGTAAGGGGTGAAAATTGAAAATTTTTGAGGAGATTCAGAAACAAATGATCAAAATTTGGTAAATGCACGGGATTCCTTCATGCTGTTCCAGGCTTTTTCGTGGGCCGAAAAACTGCGATCAAGCCGCTCGATTAAGTCTTCTTTATTTAGTGTTACTTCCGCAAAGCCAAAATAATTTTCTGATGAATCTTGCAGTCTTACTTCGCCATTACTCATTTCGGCCACCTGACGAATGGTTCGACCGGACTTATTGAGCGCAAGGATAAAGTTGGATTCATCAAGGAATGACGCACTGCCGTATTCTACCAGCGCATCATTCCGTATAGATTCGAGTTTATTGGAAATGGAAGATCCCAGGCGTGATTTTGCGCGCTGTACGGCGCGGCGCACGGTTGCTGAAGAATCGGATGCCAATACCACCGCATAACCCCGATATATTTCTTCATCATCAACCACGGATCTGTTCTCATTATACCACTCGGGATAGGTCTCAGGCGCCTGATAGGCCGGTGAATTTTGTTGTACGGTGGATGAACTTCCTGCACAACTTACCAACAGGCTACATGCCAAAATTAGTGTAAGGTGAATAACGTATTTTACATTAGCCATAATTAAATAATAGTTAGTTAGTTTTCAACGTATAATAACCGATTGCTGCTTCAGGCGTTTTAACCTTTAATAAAATATCATTCTCTTGGTTGCTCAATTCAGTAATGTGTTCCCTAAGCTCTTCTAACGTTTTAACGGGTTTACTGTTCACCTCAGTGATGATATATCCTTCTTTAAGTCCCTGTTGAGCCGCCTCTGTACCAGAATATACCCTTGAAATTATTAAATCAAATACTTCCGCATCTTCGGGTGATGAAAGAGCCATAATTCTAAACCCCAGCGAAAACCTGCCATATGCAATACCGCGTCGAGAATCATCTTCAAACTGTTCATCACTGTTATTATCTGCGTCGTCCTCCCCTTCACCGGCGGCCAATGCAGTATCGGTTGATTCAAGCTCCCCCAGTTCAATATCTTTTTCAATGATCTTGGTATTTCGCCAAACCGTTAATGCAACAATTTCTCCCGGTGCAAGAACGGCAATTTTTTCCTGCAGCTCATTGGGCTCATTCACCGGCTCATCATTTACTTTCAAAATTACATCATTCTCTAATAGTCCCTGCCTGTTGGCGGCACCGTTTTCAGTGAGTTCCCGAATTTCAACTCCTTTTACTGAATCGAGGCCGAGGGAACGGGCACGCGCAAAGTTTACGGGTACGATACTCACACCCAGCATGGCACGGCGAATTTCTCCATACTCAATAAGATCACCCACCACCTTCCGTACAAGGTTTGAAGGGACCGCAAAACCATAGCCCTGGTAACTGCCGTTTTTTGAAGCAATAGCGGTATTAATGCCAATAAGTTCACCGCCGGTGCTAACCAGCGCACCGCCGCTGTTGCCCTTGTTGATAGCGGCATCCGTCTGAATATAACTGTCGATGCGTAGCCGGCTATTATCACTGCCTGAAATATCCACCTGCCGGCTAAGCGCACTTACAATACCTGCCGTTACGGTTGAACGAAGCCCAAACGGATTGCCGATAGCCAGTACCCATTCCCCCACATCCACTTCATTGGAATTACCAATCGTCATAGCCGGCAAATTTTGAGCATCCACTTTTAAAACGGCAAGATCGGTGGTGAGGTCCGTTCCCACCACGCGCGCATCATACACGCGCTTATCGTTTAATTTAACCAAGATACCATCATCTACGGCTCCGCTTATTACATGGTTATTGGTTACAATGTACCCTTCCTCGGATATGATGACCCCCGAGCCTACGGTACGAGCCCGGCGTGAAGAACGAAAACGATCCCAAAAGCTCTGTTCATCATCTTCAAATTCTCCGCCGTCGGCATCGTCTTCATTTAATGTAATAACAGAATTGATATAAACTACCGCCGGTGTAGCACGGTTGGCTACATTTTTAAAGAGAAAGCGGGCATCCAGCTTTTCGAGTTCAGTATCGGAAAAGAGTGCTTTATTGCTGGTGTTTATTTCGGTGAATTGCACGTCGGCCCGGTCGGTTGTAATCTGCCCTTGCTGTAGCATCACAAAAACCCCACCCAATAAAATGCCGGTAAGTATAAGCAATATAGCTGTTAAATATCTGTTGCGTGTATTCATGCCTACCCATTTAGCATCTGTTCAAAAATAGCGTCCGACCGGCGACTTTTAATCCCTTCTACGTGAAATTTAAGATAACGATCTAAATACTCAACCAATTCTTTAAGTTCACCGTTTTCAAAAGATATAGAAAATACCGCAGAGTTTTTTGATTGCAGCGTTAAAGCGATGTAATGATACTGGTTTTGGGTCAAACGATAGGCATGCGAAGAGACATTTTGCGTACTTACCAGCCCGGAATCAATATTCAAAAATAAGGTTGGGTTTTCTTCAGCAGGCGGCGGCTCCAGCTGCAGGCCCAACCCCATCAGCCCGGCCAGCCGTATCTGTAAGTACGGGAAAATACGCGGCGGGGGGATATCTGTATCATTCAGCCATATCAAAAATTTTTGGGTGAATGAAAATAAGGGATGATTCACTTCATTTTCGTGCAAAAGCTGATTGATCAATTCTAAAGCCGACATCATCGCGCCCATTTTTTCAAAATCGAGGCGCAGGTTCATTGTTTTTTCAAGGTAGGTGGCTTCGGTAATGGTTTGAACCGAGCGGCTTGCTTTGTAGTAGTACACCACATCGAGGAGATTTCCCACTTCAAGCAGCCCTGATAGTTTGCTCTTGGGCTTTTTTACGCCGCGCGCTATCACCGCAATTTTACCGTGCTCATGGGTGAAAAGGGTTACAATTTTGCTTGATTCGCTGTAATCAACCTTTTTAAATACAATGGCCGAGGTGTGGGCAATCACTTTGCAAGTGGTTAATCGTTATTCGTTAGTAAGATGGAATAGTAAATGATGAGAATACGAATAACAAATAACTATTCACCAATAATTATATACCAATAACTAATTACTGGAACCGGTAAGCTGAATATTGGTTGAGCCGGGATTACGGTATAGCGACTCGGTCACGGGGGTAAGCTTCTTCATGGACGTTTCGCGGATGGCCTTATAATCCGATGATTGGCTGTTGAAAATATCCTGGTAGTAAATAACATTTTCACGATCCACCCACGGTTTTACATCGGCATTTAATTGCTCGACTTGCTCAAAAGTGGTGGTCAGTGAGGAAAGATCGTAATCGGTTGATTCACCCGATGATGAGCTAAGCGCCATCCATAGCCCACTGCCCAGCCCCATACCTATAACAAGTACAGCCGCGTACCGTAATACTTGTGGAGGAATTGACGGCCAGAGTGACTGTTGCTTATGCTGCTTGGCGGCTTTTTCAATAAGCGATTCGGTTAATTCGGCGGGCGGCTCTTTTTCCGGTAAATCATCGAGGCGCCCGAGCGTTTGCCGCATGCTTTCAACCTCAATGAGCAGGTCATCATCTTCCATCATGGCACGTTCCATGAGGACTTCCTCCGAAGGGTCCATCTCCTTCATGAGGTAACGAATTACGGCGTTATCATCATTTTGCATATTCATTTGATTCGTTTTGTTTTTCCTCTTCGAACATTTTTCTGAGATTTATGAGCGAATATCGCATGCGTCCCAGTGCCGTATTGATGGAAACATCGGTTAAATCCGCAATCTCCTTAAACGGCATCTCATAATAGTGACGAAGCATCACAACTTGTCGCTGCTCGTCGGGCAAGTTGCCTATGTGCTTCATCAAGCTGCTTTTGTCTTCTGCATTTTCAAGCTGCTTTTGAGCACTTACGACGTCTTCATCCTCTAAACGATCATAGAAATCGGTGTTCGATTCCTTGTCGTAGTTAGAACTAACGTCCACGAATCGTTTTTGTTTTCTTATATGATCAATTGTTGCATTATGGGCAATACGCATCACCCAGGCAATCCATTTACCCTGCTCGTTATAGGTGTCATCCATCTTGGTGATGACCTTGGTAAACGTTTCCTGAAAAATATCATCAGCCTTTTCAGAATTTTTAATCATACTGTAAATATATGAGTAAATTTTATTCTGATGGCGGTTCATAAGCTCCGCAAAGGCTTGTTCATCTCCATTTTGGCGGTAAAACCGAACAAGGTCCCGATCATCCAGTTGTTCGTACTTGGAACTGACGTGTTTTGATTGAGTAAATTTCATAATAACCTCATTTAATAATTATTCATCACCTTTGCAACTGCGTGTTGTGTAATTGATGATTATTGTTGCTTTAATCTTACACTTTTAGGGGCATCCGGTTTTGAATACCCACAAGACGCTTATTTGTTTCGAACTATTTACATGGTAAGCCTTTGCCAGGTTCCTGTACATCACATGTTAATGTTATATTTGGAAAAACCATTTCATATTACTGCAAAAGGCGATTATAGGTGATAAAAGGGTTAAAAAGATGGTTGTGTTGTACTAATATTTCGCTGATGTCCTCAAAACTGCTATCGATTTTGGTGAAATGATAATTCAGATAAAAAAATAACTGCGCTATTCAATTTCAATTATAATAGCTCCTTCGTTTCATCCACGATGCGCTGCTCGGTGATGCCCAGGTGCTCGTAAATTTCTTCATAAGGCGCCGACGCTCCAAAACGGTCCAGCCCTATGGCCGTACCCGTGGAGCCAATCCATCGCTCCCAGCCAAATGGGGCGGCTGCTTCTACTGAAACCCGAGCTTTTACCTCCGGGGGCAGTACTTTATCGCGGTATGCCTGATCCTGCTGCGCAAAAAGCTCCCATGAAGGCATGCTTACTACCCGAGCGTCAATTTGTTCTTTTTTCAGCTTCTGGTTTGCTTTAAGCGCCAGCTGTACCTCCGATCCGGTAGCCATTAAAATGGCATCGGGCGTTTCTTTTTGCGAATCAGATATGATATAAGCTCCTTTCATAGTTAATGAGGCGTCATTTTTATCACCCCGTTGCAGCACCGGTAGAGCCTGGCGGGTAAGCACCAGCAACGAAGGGCCCTCACGAAATTCAAGTGCCGCTTTCCAGGCCCAAGCTGTTTCATTGGCATCAGCCGGACGTAGTACCTGTACATTAGGTATAGCGCGTAAGGAGGCTAAATGTTCAATGGGTTGATGGGTGGGTCCGTCTTCGCCAAGGCCTATACTGTCGTGCGTAAAAACGTAAGTGGCCGGTATGTTTGATAGTGCCGCAATGCGTATGGCCGGGCGACAGTAGTCCGAAAATATTAAAAATGTACCGCCGTAAGGTATCACGCCGCTGTGGAGCGACATGCCGTTGAGTGCTGCGCCCATAGCATGTTCGCGCACTCCAAAATGAATATTTTTCCCACCGTAATTGTCTGAAGTAAATATCCCGGCATCATCAAGCCAAGTTTTATTGCTGCCGGTAAGGTCGGCCGAGCCACCGATTAATGATGGGATACCAGACGCTATGCTATTTAGCACCTTTCCTGATGCTGCACGCGTAGCCATGCCTTTTTGATCGGGCTCAAAATAAGGCAACATATCATCCCAATTTTCCGGAAGTGAACGGCTTAATTGATTTTCAAATGTCTGTGCAGATTCCGGCTCATAATTTGAAAATTCTTTGAACATCGTTTCCCAATGTTCAAATCGCTCTTGCCCTTTTTTTTCAGCTTTGCGAAAGTATTTAAGCACATCATCGGGGATGAAGAATTTTTTATCCGCAGGCCAACCCAGCTGTTTCTTTGTCAATTTGACTTCCTCTTCTCCCAGCGGGCTGCCGTGAGATGCGGCGCTATCCTGCTTGTTGGGGCTGCCATACCCGATGTGCGTTTTGCAAATAATCAGTGAAGGTTTATCCGTTTCCTGCTGTGCTTGAGTAATGGATTGCTCTACGGCAGGGCGATCGTGACCGTCAACTTCTTGTACATCCCAGCCATAACTTTTAAAACGTGCGCCGGCATCTTCGGTATATGCCAGATCTGTACTGCCGTCAATGGAGATTTGGTTTGAGTCGTACAAATAAATGATTTTACCGAGTTTAAGATGCCCGGCCAATGACGCCGCTTCATGCGAAATCCCTTCCATTAAATCACCATCACTTACAATGCCGTAGGTGTAATGATCGGAAATAGGAAATTTTTGCGTATTAAATTTATCGGCAAGATGGGCTTCGGCCATGGCCATGCCCACACCGGTAGCAAACCCCTGCCCCAGCGGACCGGTGGTTGTTTCAACGCCGGGTGTGTGTCCGTATTCGGGATGACCAGGCGTTTTACTGCCCCACTGGCGAAAATTTTTGAGCTGAGCGAGCGATAAATCATAGCCGGTTAAATGCAGCAGGCTGTATAACAGCATAGACCCATGCCCGGCAGAAAGGATAAATCGGTCTCTGTTATACCACTCAGGGTGAGCAGGATCATGGCTTAAAAATTTATTCCATAACACAAATGCCGCATCAGCCATGCCCATAGGCATTCCCGGATGGCCCGATTCCGCTGCCTGT
>Ga0306907_1000332_pt1 | contig 22183 bp, 16 predicted proteins | sample AntRauTorcE11898_FD_190415 | JGI IMG/M metagenome (GOLD analysis project Ga0306907, IMG submission 190415) | Saline lake microbial communities from Rauer Islands, Antarctica - Metagenome Torckler E11 #898 (v2) (version 2) | ecosystem: Environmental > Aquatic > Non-marine Saline and Alkaline >... | reverse complement strand
TGATCTTATTACTTTTTTAAATGAGCCCCGATAGTGATCGGGACAGGCAATAGTTATCAAAAAACTCACCGGCTGAGTATTTTTTAGACTCATGTTCTTTCAGGTTTCGGCAAAGAATTTGAAACTTGCTCCGAACCTCACGGAGCTTCAGACAGCCCCGAGTCTTCATAATACTTAGCCGGAGTTGTTAATCCGATATATTCATTGTAGATATCTCCCTTAATAAGTGGAGGGGTAGCAGAAGAGGGTTGTTCAATAATGGACGCGGGAGCGTCCCGGTAGAATTGGCCGCAGAGCAACGGATTGAGAAAACGCAATATGGGTATAGAGAATCCGTTTTAATCCGTGCAAAACTTACTCTTCATCCCGCACTCTCATCGTCAGCCCTTTTAAAAAGTAGCGCAATACCTGGTCGCCGCATTCGCGAAAGTTGCTGCTTTTGGTACTGCGGAAAAGGGCACTCATCTCGTGTTTAGACATGGAAAAACCGGCGGTTTCGATGATGTCGTGCATATCGTCTTCCTCTAGCTTAAAGGCTACGCGCATCTTCTTGAGCACCATATTATTGGTGACCGGCGTTTTGATCGGTCTTTCAGGATGTTTGTCACTTTTTCCTCGCTTGTAGTAGATCAGGCCGTCCAGAAAATAGGCTATAAGTTCATCGGGGGCGTCCTCCGGCTCGGCATCGGGCAGTTCTTCCCGGTCGTTGAATATGGCGGTGATTTCCCCGCGCTGGGGTTCGTATCCCCGCAGCTTTAGTATTTTTGTGATCTCAATGTCGTTGAGATCAAGCATGTAGCGGATACTTTGAATGATGTCGTCGTTTCTCATGGATTGAAGTAAAAGGTGCGAATTCTAAGTTAATATTTGACTGAAGATAAAGGTTTTATAGTTATTGAATAAACGTATCCGAGTGATAAAAAAGATTAATTTTTTCTACGTTTTGAATTTATTCTTCAATAAAAGTAAATTTTTTTTCTCTGTTCATTTCTTCAATGAGGAAAAACGAATATGAAATATCGGGCTTAAATCCTTTGAGGATGTACCTTTTGGCTTGACCCAAAAGGCACGAAAAGGTCAAGAATAAAAGAACTCACTCGGCTGATAATTATTTTCCCTTTAAGTTGTTATTGCCAGCCTCGTTCAGACAGCTTTTATTCATTAAAAGAGGGCTTTGCAGAACCTCATAAAAAGTCTTCGACTACATTCGGCCGATGTAAAATCATCCTTCATTGCGCTCAGACTGACGTCATATTGAGCGCAACAAAATGAAGTCGAAATAAAGTCAGTAATGCAAAGCCCTCTAAAATCTTCGTTTTTAGCGTTGATCTGATTTAGGGTATTAAAATCCCCCTTTTGCCGAAGGCACTCTCCCAAAGGGATTCCTTCGGAGCTTTGGAGGAAGGGGAAACATCCGCCAGAGGCGGATTCCGGGGGATAGTAGGTAACGGCAGACTTTTTATAACCACTGATGGCTCCGTGCTACTTTGGTTGTCTTATCCCTTTTGGTCCCGAAAGCGTTCGGGAGGATGCAAAACTCAAGAATAAAAGCCCCGATTGGAGTCGGGATCAGCAAAGCTAAAACTCACTCTGCCTGCCCTTGTGGAATCCGGGCCTGACGGGGCCACTCTGTGGCATTCCACTGGGGCTGATATAGTTTCTCATCATTGAATGAGTGGTCAGTAACCTCTTTCAGGCATATTTTTCTTTGTTCATTTTTTCAATGAGGAAAAAACGAACCAACGCCAAAGGCATCCCTTCGGGAAAAACTCACCGGCTGAGTATTCTTCGGACTCATGTTTCTTTGGGTTTCGGCAAAGAATTTGAACTTGTTTCGAAACCCGCGAAACTTCAAACAGCAAATTCTTTTTTTTCCTCAACCCGCATACACATACCCTGAATCCTCATAATCCTGAGGCCGGAAGTAGGCCACTTGTTTTATGGTTTCCAGCCTCAATGGTGATGTGCTTCAAGCAGGAAATGACAACAGGTATTTAAGGTTTTTGTGTAGATTTTGTACTCTAAAAATTGTGATTTGAATATGCCTGTCTTCCTATTGTTGATACCCCGATGGCTTGCCTCGAGGTTGTTCATTTTTTTCGGGCTTTCAATGAAGTGGGTTAGTATTTATAATATGTCGATAAAATTAGTATATTTCGACATATTAAAATCACCTGTCGAAATCATCGACACACCAAGGATCTTGAAATGACCTTTAAATCAGACCAACCGTATAACGACTTGCCTCTTTTGCCGCTGGAAACGGAGCTTGAAACCGCAGCCGTGCTGAAAGCCGCCATCGGGGCCAACCGGGCGCTGGCCGAGCTCAAAGGGAAGGCTGAGAGCATTCCTAATCAGTCTATATTAATTAACTCCATTATTCTGCAGGAGGCCAAAGCCAGCTCGGAGATCGAAAATGTAATCACCACTAACGACCGAATGTATGAAGCATTTGCTGCCGGTGACGGCAATTACGATCCGCAGACTAAAGAGGTACTTCGTTACCGGGAGGCGCTCTGGAAAGGATTTAACGCGCTGGCCGACCGACCGCTTTCAACAAATTTATTTGTGGATTTGGTGCAGACGATCAAACAAAACGAGGCCGGCATCCGTGATACCCCGGGCACGGTTATTGCCAACCCCAATACCAACAAGATTATCTACTGGCCGCCGGAAGGGGAAGATCGCATTCGAAACCTGCTGGCTAATCTTGAAACATATATCCATGATGATACGGCAATCGATCCCCTGGTGCAGATGGCGGTAGTGCACTATCAGTTCGAGGCCATCCATCCTTTTGATGACGGCAACGGTCGCACGGGCCGTATCCTCAATATTTTGTTTCTGGTGATGAAAGAGCTGCTGAACCTGCCGATTGTGTATCTCAGCGATTACATCATCCGACATAAAGGCGATTATTACCGGCTGCTGCGAGAGGTAACCGAAAAACAGGCGTGGGAGCCGTGGATTTTGTTTATGCTGGATGCTGTTGAAACCACCGCGCAGGAAACCATGCAGCGTATCGAGGACATCCGCACCCTGCTGCAAGAGACCCTCGAAAAAGCCCGTACCGAATTACCCGCCCGCGTGTATTCCAAAGAGCTGGTTGAACTGCTGTTTGAACAACCCTACTGCAAGATCAAGTTTTTGGTGGACCGAGGCATCGCCAAACGCCAGACGGCGGGCGATTACCTCTCGGAGCTGGAAAAGGCGGGCATCCTCAAAAGCAAGCAGGTGGGGCGGGAAACGCTGTATCTGAATACCAAATTATACGCGCTGCTTTCGGGAACACAGGGGTAGATATACGTCGAAATATATTTAATTTATCGACGTATATGTTGAATGTGTCGATGGGCTCGACAGGATGCTTTGAATGATGTAGCTGTTTCGCACGGGCGAAAGAATCGACGAGTTGATTTGAATTGGAAGTGTAGCCCAAGGTACGGGTTTTGCCCGCGACGGCCCCCACCACCATAAGCTGTGAGTCCTCATCTTTCTCGTTAGTAAGGAAGAATTTTGAAATTTATCGGGATCAGTTACTATGTTAAGCTAGTCTTGGTATTAAATCTGATTTTTATTAAATAGCTGTTTCATAAAGCTTCAATATTTTTTATCTATTAGAAAAAATGGTAGATGAAATATATTGATCTTTTCGCGGGAGCTGGCGGACTTTCAGAGGGTTTTATAAGAGAAGGCTTCAAGCCGATTGCACATATTGAAAAAGATGATTACGCATGCCAAACAATAAAAACTCGGCTTGGGTACCATTATTTATGCCAAGAGAATAAGCTAAATAAGTACAAAGAGTATTTAAAAGAAGAGATTACACAGGAAACCTTTTATGATTTAACACCTGATCATATTCTTGGAAGTGTAATAAACGAAGAAATATCTGAAAATTCTTTGCCAGATATTTTTGAAGAGATTGATAAAAAGTTAGATGGAGATAGCCTTGATTTAATTGTGGGAGGGCCGCCCTGCCAAGCCTATTCTTCAGCTTCTGCCCATATAGAAGATAAAAATGAAGATTTGATATATCTATATGAGCTTTATGGAAAATTTCTTAAACATTATAAACCTAAAATGTTTGTTTTTGAGAATGTTCCGGGACTCTATACAGCTGACGGAGGGAAATACTACGAAGGTTTGCAGGAGTGTTTTGAAGCTGCAGGCTATAAACTAGATGACGATAAACTTGATTCTTCTAAATATAATGTTCCACAAAAAAGAAAGAGGGTTATCATTGTAGGGTGGAGGAAGGAGTTGGATTTAGGATATCCGAATTTTGAGGAGCAGAATGTTGCTACTACAATAAATGACTTATTTCAAGATTTGCCATCTTTAAATCCCGGTGACTCAATTCATGTGGGCAAATATAGAAATGAACCTAGCGAATACGTAAATAGCTATATCCGAAATGGTATTGATCTATTTACGCATCACATAGCGAGGCCACACAATGATCGGGACCTGAATATTTATAAAATGGCTATTGAGCTTTGGAATGATAAAAAGATTAGATTGAAGAATTCAGAAATTCCAGAGGGTATGCGAACACAGGAAAATATTACCTCATTTCTTGATCGGTTTAAAGTTGTTAACGGAAAGGGATTATCCCATACCATGATTGCACATATTGCAAAAGATGGTCATTATTATATCCATCCTGATATAAAACAGCTCCGATCCATTTCTGTAAGAGAGGCTGCAAGGATCCAATCATTTCCAGATGACTATTTTTTTGAAGGACCGCGAACGTCTATTTTTACACAGATTGGAAATGCAGTTCCGCCGATAATGGCTCAGATAATTGCAAAAACACTTAAGACACTTTTTTAATGCCAAAAAAGAATGATGTACAACAATATTCATTTACACCTGGAGCAATGTCGATTATCCAGATGGGTGAGGAGCTTATTGGTCAACCTAATACGGCAATTAATGAATTAGTTAAAAATTCATATGACGCTGATGCTACTAATTGTAAAGTGTATTTCCATAGTGCTAATACTAAAGAGTCTTCTTTCACACTTATATATGATGACGGGAATGGAATGGATGAAGACATTCTATTTGGAGATTGGCTTAGACCGTCAGTAAGTGATAAAAGAAAAAAAGGAGCAAAAAGCGCTGTATTTGAAAGAAATCTTTTAGGAAGTAAAGGAATTGGAAGGCTAGCCTCTATGGCGTTGGGTAGGTTTGTTACAGTAATATCTAGAAAAGATCCTAAAAAAGACTATAACTGGATTACAGTAGACCGAGAGCTATTCAAAAAGGAGGAATTACTAAAAGACATTAAGTTCCCAGGCTCTTCTATCAATAATTATTTAGAGTTATTTGGAGATAGTGATTTAGTCGATCTAAGAACTTCAAAAAAAAATGAAGAGGTTCTAAAAATACTTAAAAGGAATGATTTAGATGAATTTAGAAAAGGAACTCTGATACTTATTGAAGATTTTGATGAAGCAGTAATAAAAATTCTTAAAAAAGACTTTTCTGAATCAAATGAAAAAAGAAATGAGTTTTCGCTCAGAGGAACTAATTTTTATAAATCATTAGCTACTCTTGTTACTCCAATTAGTCTTAGTTCAGAAATCCAGGAAGAATTACTTGAAAGAGAGATTATCAATGAGAAAAAAATCATCGCAAATAATGACGATGTATTCGAAATAGAATTCGGAATTAATCTACTTCCAGAACAGGAAGAATACGAAATTGAATGGCAACCTATTGAGGCAATTCCAATTCTTGACGTTTATGATTATCGGGTTTTTGGAAAAATCACAGACAAAGGAGATGTAGACGGGTTCTTGTCCTTTAACAGGTTGGGAAATGATTCTTTTGAAAACTCTTTTTCCATTCCTCGGAAGGAAATTAAGGACAATAGCCTTCGTGGTAAAGATCAGCCGTCATTATTTGAACAGGGAAATAACTCTGAAAATGAACTTGAAACAGGTGAGTATTATTTTGATTTCAGAGTCTATGATATGGGAGAAGCTGATAACAGGGCAAAATTATCAGAAAATGCTGGCTTTGATAATATCAATACATTCAGAAGCACTTTTAAAGAATTTCAGGGTTTACGGGTTTCAAAAAATGGTTTTGGAGTAAAGCCATATGGTGAAGAGGTTGAAGACTGGATTGGATTATCTAAAGCAAGAGTTCAGAATCCGGGACAAAATGTTAACACAAGTCAGATCATTGGTTATGTTTTCTTGTATTCCCCTGATAACGATAAAATTGAAGAAAAAACAAACCGAGAAGGTTTTCTTGAAAACACTGCATTTATTCAGGTAAAAGAAACCTTAAAGGTCATTTTCAAGAATTTAGGTAGGCAAAGATATAATTACCGTTTAAAACATGGCCTTGGCAGAGTTCCCTCAAGTAAACATAAAAGACCTGATATAGCAAAATTCTTAAAGTCGATTGAGTCTAGTAAAAGTGTAAGCCAGGCCCGCAAAAAGTCCGAGAAATTTGTTAAAGAGATAACAACATCTTTGGATAATTTAGAAGAGGCCTTAACCTTTTCTGAGAGATTAGCTTCTCTGGGTAGTGGAATAGAGTTGGTTTTTCATGAAATGGCTCAACCTATTTCTACTTTAAGAACAACAAAATCATCACTTGACCTTAAAAAGGATAAAATAGCAGAAGACGTTAAAGAAATATTTCTCAATGACATTAACTCATTGAATAGTGCTACTGATGTTTTAGCAGAACTGAGAAAATCACTTCAACCTGCAATTGGAAGAACCAGGCGTAAAAAATTTAAACCCGTTAATACCTTTTTGAGGGTGTGTAGTTTATTTAAATCGGATTTTGAAGAAGCAGAAATTGGAATTGAGCTCATAGGAAATTCTGAAAAAATAACACTGAAAGACTATGAATATCCTTTTTGGATTGCTTTTCTGAATATTCTAAATAATGCAGTTTATTGGATTAAAAGGTCAGAAAAACCAGGGAAAATAAACTTTCAGATTGAGGATGAAAGTATAAAAGTGGGTAATACAGGTCCCCTAATATCTGAGGATGTTTTGGAAGATATTTTTGAATATGGTGTAACAACCAGGCAGGAAAAAAATGCGACTGGGTTAGGACTATCATACACACAGAGTATTCTTAGTAAAAACGATTGGGGTATAACTGCAGAGAACCTGGAAAAAGGACCAATTTTTATAATCAAAAAGCAAGAAAATGAGTAATAACGGTACAATAATTCATTTGGATAATGACGAGGAGCAACTTAAGGAATTCAAAAGTTTGTATGACCAACATGAAATTGATTTGGAATTAATTTCATGTCAAACAAAAGATGAATTTCAAAAACTTGTTGAAGACAATTATAACAATTTAAGAGGGTTGGTGTTTGATCTATTTGGAGCGGGTGCTGATAAAGGAGACCTATCTAAAGAGGATGCTGAGTTTTTAGAATCAATAAACGATAGTTTTGAACATATTAGCATACCGATATTTATATATAGTGGCTTCTTGCCACGAATTGAAGAAGAGTTTAATGAGCACGGAACTATTTTTAAAGTTGATAAAGGAGATGGCCCAGATGAAATCCTGAGACTTCTTAAGCTTTTTCATAATTCAGGTTTCTTGGATGTTTTTAGCCCTGGAGGTAAAATAGAAAAGGAATTACATAAAGATCTTAATAAGGCTTTTGTAACCCAATTTAGCAACAATTCTCAAATTGAAGAGATTATTAAAGTAGTAGATGAGGAATCAGAAGAAAAAAATAAAGAAAGAATAGAGCGTATTTTTAAAAGGATAGCAGTTAGATCATTAATGACTAGTTTGAATTTTGTAGCCGATGAGGAAATAGAATTTCTAAATCCTGTTGAACACTATTTACAGCGTATAAGTCCATTTAAGATTTGGACAGGGGATGTTTTTAAACATGAAGATGGAGAAAAATTTCTAGTTATTACGCCTCGTTGTGACGTTATGCGAGCAGATGAAATATTGATTTGTGAAATAAAAGATGAAGATTTTCCTGCTAATAAGAAGGGTGTCCAAAGAGCACTAAGAGATAATCCAATTTTATCAGGATATGATAGAATTTTGCCTCCAACCCCCTTTTTTGAAGGTGGAAAAGTAAAATTATCTAGTTATAAAATAGTTTATAGGGCTTATATTTCAGATGAATGTAAAAGAATTATATCGCTAAGTGATGAATTGACAAATGAAATACTTGGGAAATTTGGTTCATATTTTTTTCGGTCAGGTATTACTCCATGGCATGAAAAAGAGACTTTAAATCATTTAAAAGAAATTTCATAGAAAACTTCCCAAAAATAGCTACTAATTAGTTGACCTTTAAAAACTGGATCATATCAACTGGCCTTACAGTTTCTTCTGCCAAGAAATACGAAAGCGCTGTATATGGTTCTATATCTGGTTGGGCAGAAGAGGCGGGCTTAATAAAGTCTAACCTGATAGATATTACTGATCCTGAATATCTTGAATCACTTTCTGAAAAAATTATAAAACTCGAAATTTTTCTGAAAAGAAATTCCGCTGGAAATCAGATGTACAGCGCGGCTCTAAACAGATATTCAGAATACCTCAGTGCTATGCAGGTAGAGATTGAAGAGGATGTTGAAAAAGTATCAAAGGATGATTCTGTTTCTGAAACAGAAAAAGAAAGTCTTATAAAATCCCGCTTGGGTCAGGGAGCTTTTAGAAAGGACTTAGTGGAATATTGGCAAGGCTGTGCTGTGACAAGTTATCAATCTTCTAAACTATTAGTTGCTTCTCATATAAAGCCCTGGAGAAGTTCAGATAACAAAGAGCGCATGGACAAATACAATGGACTACTGTTGATTCCCAACCTCGATAAAGCTTTCGACCAAGGATTTATGTCCTTCAAAAAGAATGGTGCTGTTTTAATATCAGAGCTACTTCATAAGCCGATTTTACTTGGAATTAAATCTGATTTTAAGATCAAGATTTCTGAGCAACACCAGGAGTATTTAGAATATCACCGAGACATCGTATTTGTAGAGGCTAGTTAGTTACTTGAGTTATTAATCTTTTCAGTCTCTTCTCTCTTTTATCCGGTTTCAGCTCACACCCCCAAACTACAATCACATTCCAGTTCATTTCTTCAAGCTCCTGAATGTGTTTTTCATCCCGTTCTTTATTCCCATAAAGTTTTTCTTTCCACCATTCCGTTCTAGTTTTAGGAATTGTGAAGTATTTACAATCCTCATGAGCATGCCAGAAGCAACCGTGAACAAAAATTACCGAGTTATATTTCGGTAAAACCAAGTCCGGCTTACCCGGTAAATCTTTAACATGCAGTCGGTAACGAAAACCATTGGAATGCAGAAACCTGCGGACTATCATTTCAGGCTTGGTATCTTTGCCCGATATCTGGCCCATATTATAACTGCGTGTTTCCGGTTCGTGAACATCTGCCATAAGGCTTAAAATACTCAGAAACTACGGATTTTTAAAACCAGACTAATCTAAACTGGCCTTGATGCGGGGGTAATATTTTATCCTATCTATGCATAATTTATCATTATAAATAGGCCTATAAAATCAATATAATTAATAATTTATACTTATTTTTATGGTACATATTTTGTATATTATAATTGTCAATAGAGGCTAAATGGACGTTTCATAATTAACAAATAAGGTGATTTATCATGACTAAACACAAAAGAGTAATGAACGAGAAATTCCCTCATGCGACTGATGATTTGCACATAGAAACTGATAGAAATAAATCTTACAGCCTGTACAGATTTGATAGCCAAGGCGTGACAATGTATGATCATCAAACTGACAACTTCAAGATACTGCACACTCGAAAATCAAGTTTAATGTCATTTAGGGAAATAATTGAATGCGATTTATCTGAGTGGGCCAGACTGTAAGCAAATATCGTTACCCGAAAACAAGGAGGTCAGTTGTTGCTTGATGTATCCTTGTAAGCGAAAGACATGGGAGTCTTTGTTGAAGCGCAATCGGCATATTCATTCAGCGGAAATAAATCGTGGCGACCGAACCATTAATCTTCACCTTTCGGCTATTCCGTTTACAATGAAAGATCAAGAGTTGAATGCTTTACAAAAGTTGTTTCGAGGTAGTGTAAATTGACGAATGCATTTACCGATCAACCCGTTGCCGGCCTGTCCAAATATGCTGCCACTCCGCTATTCATCTTTTGTCAGGAGCTCTAATAACGAGGCATTGATATAAGGCAGTTATTTCAGCGCTACAGGTGGACGCAGGAGCATCCGCCTTGCGTTCCATCGAGGAGCAGTGGAACGAGATTTTATTTTTTTTATAAAACTATTTATATCTGGTCCTGTCGCTCCGCGGCAGGTCCCGGGGAATCCCGCTCTGCGGAAGAATAAGGAGTTTAATGTATTTTTTAAGGAATTCTCCTTCCTTGTTCCGGTGGGTTTGTCGGAATAGGAAAGGAGACAGAGCATGCACACCGAAACCTTGGTGTAGGAGTGGATGAGTCCTCAACTAATTCGAATGTCCTTCATTCAGCTCACCCATATCATCTTTAATCTGCTGCTCCAGCTGTTGCCATTGGGCTATCACTTCATGCAGTTCCTTTCGCAACATTTCATAGCGTTTAAAGGCCTCATTGCCCGGGGCCTGGTCGGCGCGGATGAGGGGATAGTACAGGTACTCCATCTGGTCGATCAGCATCGGCGGTTGGTAGCTGCCTTCTTCAGAGGTGACCAGGCGGCTGCGAAATTGCGCAAGGTTTTCAAGGGCATCAGTCAAAAATTGGTCATCCGGATGGTCGGCAAGCCTTGTTTTAAGGGTTGATGTCAGGCTGTCTGCATCGGCGGCCATACGCTCGGCCCGGCCAATAGCGTTGCGCAGGTGGAGGCTAAAATCGAGCTGAGCCTGCAGGTCTTCCACCGTTGTGCCTTCGGCTTCCACACGGGGATCCATGCGCACGGTCAGCGGCTGCTCGTGACTCCATTCACCCTGCCGCAGGCGCACCGAATACGAGCCCGGCACTGCAGCAGGACCTGTGCCCGGACCGTAACAGGTTTCATCATCCGTTCCTATTATTGTTTCACCGGGATAGCGTAGATCCCAGATAAACCGATTATGGCCGTTCTTCAATGCAAAAGAACCGGCGGTGCCGGGGATTTTTTCCGGCATCATCATGTCTGATTCATCCCCGGTTTCTTCATCATCCGCGGCATTCGATTCATCATCAAATCGCCCCACAAAGCTACGAACGGGATCGCCCTGTACATCCTGTATTTCAAGCACCACGGGTGCGCCGGTGGTGTCCGGCACGTAAAAATCGATGACGGCGCCGGGTTCAATATATTTGGGCGCCCCGGACGCATAGCTGCCGCCGCGGTACCGCATGCGATAGGCGTTCTGTGGTTTGAACAAGTGGTTTTGCCCCGTGGCAAGAGAATCATCAAGCTGACGCAAAACTGATACATTATCCAGAATCCAGAAGCCGCGGCCCATGGTTGACAGCGCCAGATCACCCCGGTGAACCCGAATATCGGTGATGGGCGTATTGGGCAGTCCCAGCTTTATTTGCTGCCAGTTTTGGCCGAAGTCAAAAGAGGCAAACAGCCCCCAGTCGGTGCCGGCGTAAAGCAGCCCTTTGCGCTCGGGGTCTTCGCGCACCACCCGCGTGGGGTAGCCGTCCGGAATACCGTTTCCGCTCGTCAATTTCTCCCAGCTTTGGCCGTAATCATCCGTCTTGTAAATGTAGGGCTCAAAGTCATCCAGCTTCCGCCGTACGGCCGCAATATAAGCGGTACCGGCTTGGTGCGGCGAGGGTTCAATGGCATCTACACGTCCGTTGGGCGGCAGGTTTTTGGGGGTGATGTCGGTCCAGCTTCGGCCGCCGTCACGGCTAATGTGCACCGGTCCGTCGTTGGCGCCTGTCCATATCACATCTTTATTGTGGGGTGATGCGCTGATGGAATAGAGCGTGCTGAAGTGTTCCTCTCCGGTGATGTCGCGCGTAATCGGTCCGCCGGAAGCCATCTGAAATTGCGGTTTAAAGGCGGTCAAATCCGGGCTGATTTGCTCCCAATTTTCACCTCCGTTGGTGGTGCGGTGGAGGTATTGCGAGCCGTGGTAAACCACCGTAGAATCAAGCGGTGAAATTTCGATAGGCGCCACGCGCTGGAAGCGGTAACTCAGGTCGGCAGGATTGCGCCCGTACATATATTCGGCGCCCACATAAAAGTTTTTTTGCTGGCCGGTGGTGGTATTGTATTGCCCAAAGCGGCCTTTACAATTGGCATAAACCGTTTTACCGGTATTGGGTACGGGCACAATGGGTCCCGTTTCACAGCCGCCGGCCGTTTCCCACCATCCGCGCGGCCCGGCCGGACTCTCATACGGTGGCAGGCTGGGCACTACAATGGTGCTATTGTCTTGCTGGCCGGCATACAGCCGATATGGAAAGCGATTATCCACGTTAACCTGATACAGTTCTGCAGTGGGTTGATTGAGTTGCGTGCTCCATGTTTTGCCGCCATCGAGGGTGACGGTTGCCCCGCCGTCATTGCCCTGCACTTGAATGTCGGGCTGCTCGGGGTTGATCCAGAGATCGTGCACGTCGGCGTGCGTTACGTTACGCCGCTCGAAGGTTTTACCGCCGTCTTCCGAAACCCAGTAGCGCACGTTGCCCACATACACTTTATCGGGGTTGGTCGGGTGCGCGGTGATATTGGTGAAGTAGAAGGGGCGCGTCATAATGGTGCCGGTGGTGTCGCTCATCTGTTTCCAGCTTTCGCCGCGGTCATCCGAGCGATACAGGCCCTGTTTTTTGCCGGGCGCTTCCAGCAGGGCGTAGATGCGGTCGGGATCGGCTGGGGTGACGGCAAAATCAGCTTTACCGGTCAGACTGTCGGGCAGCCCGTTGGTCATCTGTTTCCAGCTGTCTCCGCCGTCGGTTGATTTATAGAGTCCATTTTCTTTGGCTGCTCCGCTGATAATAGTCCACGGTTTGCGTTCGGCGCGCCACATGGCAGCGTAAATTTCATTTGGATGTTCGGTGTTGAGTTCCAGATCAATAGCTCCGGTAGAATCGGATGCAAAGAATACCTTTTCCCAGTTTTGGCCGCCGTCTTTTGATCGGAAAATTCCTCGCTGCTTATTTTTTCCAAACGGATGGCCCAAGGCAGCCAGATAGACGCGGTCGGGGTTCTCGGGGTGCACTTCAATCGCGCCAATTTGCCCGGCTTCTTCCAGCCCCAGAAACTGCCAGCTTTGGCCGGCATCGGTTGATTTATACACCCCCCGGCCGGTGGTTACATTTGCGCGGATGCCATCGGTTCCGGTACCGGCATAGATGATGCTGGTATCTGAATCGGCCACTTCCAGGGCTCCGATGGAAGTGCTTTTAAAGCCTTGCCCGTCGGAAATGTTAACCCACGTTTGTCCATAATTTTCTGTTTTCCAGATGCCGCTGCCGCCGGCTCCGCCCATATAAAATTTATGGGGATGGGCACGGTGCCCTTCCACCGCCGTTACGCGCCCTCCTCGGGTGGGCCCCACGGGGCGAAATTGCATATCGTGGAAGAGGGTGGTGTCAAATTGAGCAGGTTTTTGTTGGGCGGTTGCCTGGTTTGTTGTAAGGTCGTTAAGGGATACGATTATAAGGAAGGACAGGAAAAGGGAGGTTCTTTTTTTCATAAGCATTGGAATGTATTCTTCTTTTTTGACCCACCCCCGGCCCCTCCCTAATTATTTAGGGAGGGGTGTTCCGAAGGAACGGGGAGGGTTAGGGTATTGAAACTGCGATTGAAGTAGCAACAATTAACGAATTTGGCGGTGATAAGTAAAGGGAATGGACCGGTGAGATGGTAGGCAATACGTCGCTTTTGCCACTTTTTACAATAGGATGGACGCGAGAGCTTCCGCCGGTCATCAGCCGAGGAGCGACTGATGAAGAAGCAATGCGTTTCAATAATTTAAATCAAATACCCTTCTGCCAATTTATTGAAAGCATCCATCTGTCCATCAAGCCATTCTCGGTTTTCACCCAATTCTGTTGCCATTAATTGGGCAACAGGCTTTGCTATGTTCAAGGTAGCATTGGCATCCAGCAGCAGGCAGCGAGTGCGGCGGGCCAGTACATCTTCCAGCGTAAATGCCATTTCATGGCGCACGGCATACACCACCTGGGCAGGTAAAATGGGCAGTTCCGGGTGAAAGGGCTCATCGCCAACCTCATTTTCAATTTCCTGCAAAATAGGGGCATCGGTTCCATATTCAGCATAAGGCTCATTGGAGGATCCGTCAGAAGTCCAGCCGTGGAGTTTCAATTCATCAGTAACTGATTTACGTTTGTCCAGATTCACCGCATCGGCTGCCATATCCACCGCATCTTCTCCCATTAGGCGGTAGGTCGTCCATTTTCCGCCGGTAATGGTAATAAGATTGGAAGGGTCTTGAATAAGCGTATGGTCACGCGAGATGTCGGCGGTGTCACCTTCGGGATTAGTGGCGACCAACGGACGAATGCCGGCAAAGGCGCTGCGTACATCCGCGCGGGTGGGGTTGCCGATTAAATATTTGGAGGCATATTCAAGCAGGTAGTCAATTTCCTTATCAGTCGGGCGGGGCTCCAGTGTGGGTTGATCGATGGGAATGTCGGTGGTGCCAACGAGGACTCTGTTTTTCCAGGGGATGGCAAAAATTACGCGACCGTCATCGGTGCGGGGCACGAGGATGCCGCTGTTGCCGGGTTGAAATGATTGATCAAGCACAATATGCACGCCGCGGCTGGGCTGCATGACCGGCGGGGTGGACGGATCATCCATTTGTCGAATTTGGTCAGTAAAAATGCCGGTGGCGTTTATTACGGCCTTGGCTTTAATGGTGTATTTCTGATCGGTTATTTGATCCCGGGCCATCACCCCGTTGATATAATTTTCAGACTTCAACAAGTCGGTTACTTTCATATAGTTGAGCGCGGTGCCGCCCTCATCACCCAAGGTGTGCAGCAGGGTGATAGCCATCCGAGCGTCATTAAATTGGGCATCATGGTATTTGATGCCGCCGTCGAGTCCGTCCGTTTCGAGGGTAGGGATGTGCTTAAGCGTTTCTTCAACCGACAGCAAGGTGGAGGAACCCAGCCCGAGATCGCCGGCCATGGCATCATATATTTTGAGGCCGAGTCCGTAAAACGGCCCTTCCCACCAGCTGTAGGCGGGCAGCACGAACGAACGATTTTTAACGAGATGCGGGGCATTTTGGTGCATCAACCCACGTTCACGAAGAGCTTCGCGCACCAACTTCATATCACCCTGACGTAAATACCGAACGCCGCCGTGGACTAATTTGGTGCTGCGGCCGGAGGTGCCTTTGGCAAAGTCGTGCTGTTCCAGCAACAGCGTTTTATACCCGCGTGATGCGGCCTCCACGGCCGTGCCCAGACCGGTAGCCCCGCCGCCGATGATGATAACGTCCCACCGTGGTTGCTGTTCAATTTCTTGCAGGTTTTGGTCTCGTTTCATATATAATTTTTTTGGCCGCAGATTTTCACGGATAAGAACGGATTGTGTTATAGGATACTAAAATCTATGTAATAATATCTTTTAATGTGTCATCGCGAGCCCCGCTTTAATGGGGCGTGGCGATCTCCTTTTTTCTGTATAGCTTATATCACTTTAGGAGATTGCTTCTCCGCCTATTGGCGGATCGCAATGACAATTTTGGTCTCGGTTCATGGCTGGTTTTCGTCTTAACAGAATTAAACACCCCTCTGTCACTGTGTGACATCTCCCCTCAAGAGGAGATTAGAGAATCACTCCTCAAAGTGAGGGCTAGTTATCATTGCTATTGATATCAATCCAATCAGAAATCGTTTCAACGACAGTGTTATAGTTTTTGACTACTTCGGATTCTTCAAATCTGATAAATTGTACGCCAAGCTTTTCTAATTTATTCTGTCTTTTTAAATTATTGGCACTTGTTTCTGGAAAGTCATGTGAACTTCCATCGACTTCGATTGCCAGGTTAAGTTCATGTCAGTAAAAATCGACTATAAACTGATCAATAGGAACTTGCCGATGAAATTGATACCCCAACGTTTGTTTTCGAATGTGTTGCCAAAGAATAACTTCGCCCGGTGTCATGTTCTTTCTTAGTTTGCGGGCAAAAGGCACTAAGTTTTTATCGTAGGGAATAATTTTGTTCTTACCCATAATAATCACTCATCTGTTACTTTTAAACATCTCCATTTGAGGGGAAATGCTATTGAATCCCTCCTTGAGGAGGGTGGCCCGCACATCGTTTTTGTGCGGGACGGGAGGTGTTGGTTACTCAATTACCAAATCGGAATACGACTCCGCAACTAAATTCTCTTCTTTAATTTTAAATAGCTGCATATAGTACTCACATTGCTCGTGTAGTTTAGCTTCGTTGATGCTTCCGTCTTCATCAATAGCTTCGATTTCTACAAAATTCCCTATTTCTTTCACTTCATCAATATGGAACTTCACATTGTCGATATAGTAGATTTCCCGTTTCTTGTCAACCACAACTTTAACATCAAGAGCGGCTGTAAGTAAGGCCTTCATTTTTTCGGGCTGATCCATTGGAACCAGATGAACATCAGACAGCTTGGGTGATGCGGTATCCGGGCGGCGGTAATAAATCAGATTATTTTCGATAGTGCCTTCGCGAAGTTTTAGCCGGCCGTCCTCAACCTTAAAATAAGTATCGATTTGATGGTCGGTGCCCTTGAAATCAGCATTTTTATTTGTAAGAATATCACGGATTGCATCGGGCTCTGTGCAGCGGGCTTTTATTTCAACGTTTTTTATGGTCATAGTCATGAGTTTTGAGTTGTGAGTCATGAGTCTTGAGCTCTGAGTTAAAGCTGAATAGCTCACTGCTCATGACTCGCGACTATTTTTTATTTCTGTTTCAACCGGCTCATCTTTCACACCGGCCCAGTTTAGGTAGCAGCTGCGAATATCTCGAATATGCTGTTCGATCGTTTCAAGGGTCCAGTTCGAGGTATCAACCGGCGGATAAATGTGGGCCGTTACATGCCCGGATTTGAATACCATAGACCCACCGCTGCTGAGTGCCCGGTTCCCCTCGAAATAGACAGGCACAATGGGATAGTCCAGATCTATGGCCATACGAAACGGACCTTTTTTGAATGGGCCTATGATGCCTTTGTGCTTGCGTGATCCTTCGGGCGCCATCAAGACGGACAGCCTTTTTTCTTGAATACGAGTATACGATTTTTTCAGCGTTTCAACGGCACGTTCTGATTTCTGACGCTTGATAAAAACCTGTCCGGTAAGCCGACCCAGCAAAAAGAAAATGGGATTGTATTGCAGTTCCCACTTGCCCACGAAGCGCACCCGCGACAGCCCGAGTGCGAGTATGGTAATGAGGTCAACGGTAGAACCGTGATTGATAATATAGACCACCGGTTGTTCTATGCACGGGCCGTGCTGTTTGATGGTCAAGCGAACGCCGGCTGCGGCCAAAACCGGCTTCATCATGAGTGGGGCTACCGTTTCAATAATAAAATTGGTGCATGTGCCAAATGATAAAATCAGCAAAACCAGTATTATGGGAGTGGCAAAAATAAAACTGATAAAAAACACAAGAATGGCCCAGCCGCTGCGCAAATAATTAATGGTTTGTGGGGGACTTTTTGCCATGTAGAGTGCAAATCAATTAGAGTGATGAATTCAGAATATATATAAGCGTTAGGAAGTCCCAAAAAATAAGACTTTTTCTGAAAGAGTTCGCTACAAGTATCCTGGATTTATAAATTTCTAAAATAAATTTATATAGCCTTTAGAATATCTGAAATGAGCCCGTTTTAGTCTCCTCCGACGGAGGGGTGCCGAATGAAGAGAGGCGGGGTGGGTGCGGTCGATCAGATAAATTGACATGGTTGCCGGAGCGTTTAGTGAACACACTCCGACCGATTAATCTGGCACGGCGGCCACCCCTCTTAATAGAGAGAACTAATTCTGACAACTTTTTGAGTTATCATCATATCTCGAACTCGCGATATTTCACACTTTATGTAGCGATTTTGAATAAACGTTCTTGACTTGATGACGGCTTTTATACACTTTGAGAAAATTATCGACCAAAAGGAAATTTTTTATGACAAATGCAGACCAAGGATGGTTTTCAACAATATCAAAAGGCAACAGAATAAATCTGGCTATCACGGTGGTTGTGCTGGCCTTGGGAATAATCTTTGCAGGTGATTTCCCCCAGTACGGCGAAAATTACGGTTTTTGGTCGGTGGTGCCGCCGCTTGTTGCCATTTTCTTAGCCTTTTATACTAAAGAGGTGATCAGCTCGCTGTTTGTGGGTATTGCGCTGGGCGGGGTGATTTCGGGCCAGCTCAATATTGTAAAGAATTTTTTAGTTCCCTCGATCGGAACCGAAAGCTTTGCCCAAATTTTGCTGGTGTACTTGTGGTCACTCGGTGGGTTGATTGGTATATGGACCCGCACCGGCGGGGCTGAGTGTTTCGCTGAATGGGCCAGCGGCAAGATGGTGCGCGGTCCGAAATCAGCCAAATTTTTCACCTGGATGATGGGCCTCATTTTCCATCAGGGTGGCACCATCAGTACCGTGTTGACCGGCGCTACCGTGCGCCCCATTGCCGATAAACATGATGTATCGCACGAGGAACTTTCGTACATGGTGGACTCCACCGCATCGCCCGCGGCAACGGTTATTCCGTTCAATGTGTGGCCCTTTTACGTGGCGGGATTAGTAGCCGGCACCATCCCGCTTTTGCCTACCGAACAAGCAAGCATTCAGTTTTTCATATCAGCCATACCGTTTAATTTTTACGGGATTATTGCGCTTATTATCACGCTACTGTTTGCGTGGAATAAGCTTCCGTTTGTACCGGGTAAGAAAATGCGTGCGGCTATCGACCGTGCTAAAACAACCGGCAAATTGGATCGCGATGATGCCGAACCCATGGCCGCCCGTGAACTTACCGATATGCACATACCGAAAAGTTACACACCGGGTTTGGTCGATTTTTTTGGTCCCATTGGCACGCTTCTGGGCGTGGCCATCATTCCGTATGTCATCACCCGAATAATACAGGGTAGCGATGATCCGCTGCTACTTATTAATGAAGCATTTGTGTTGGCTGTTTTAGTGGGCGTTTTTGTAGCGCTTGCCAAAGGCATGAAGCTCAAAACGGTGATTGAAGGTTTTGTAGATGGTTGTAAAGGCGTAACCATTGGCGCCATTATCTTGGCACTGGCCGTAACGCTCAAAAGCGTAGCCGAAGCCGTAGGCACCGCCGATTATATTGTGGTGCTCATGGGTGATGTCATTACGCCCGTGGCTTTGCCGGCGTTGCTGATGCTGCTGTGCATGATTATTGCGTTTGCTGCGGGTACATCGTGGGGCACCTACGCGGTGGTATTTCCGGTGGCTATGCCGTTGGCCTGGGCCGTACTGCCGGATGAGTTTTTCATCACACTATGCTTTGGCGCGGTGGTGGGCGGGAGTGTGTTCGGTGATCAGTGCTCACCCATCTCCGATACGACGATACTTTCATCGCTTTCCACCGGATGTGATTTAATGGACCATGTCTATACCCAAATACCATTGGCACTCACGGCGGCAGGGCTTGCGGCTATTCTCTATAGTTTAATGGTAGTCCTTTTCGTGTAAAAATGTAGAGGATTTGGAAAGGTTTGTTCGGGAGTTCAACTCCCTCACAGTCTCGTCTTGTAGAGCGAGATGTTATCTCGCTCAATATCTTGTTTGTCCGTAAAAAACCGCCGGTTCGGTTCGAAAGTTACGAATTACAAACACCACCGTTCCGATCCAGAGGCTCGAAACGAGAAAAAAAGCCCACTCTTAAGAGGCTGTGAAAATATTATGCATAGAGATATTGGGACTTATTTCTTTAAAGAAATAGACAGTGATTTAACTCCACTGAATAAGTGGGTAGTGTCCCCCTTTGAAGGGGGTAAGGAGGATGACAATTACGTTCATTTAGCTATAAATCTAAATCATTAAGGCATGATTTATTTGACATTGTATTTTCTCACAGCCTCTTGAGAGGGGTGATCCGGCTTATGCCGGATCGGGGTGTGTAATACACAAAATAAGATTCAAATAGCTTTATCCTTCAGCTTTAAGCTCCGAAGTGCAATTTGGACATCGGGTAGCCTTGACGGAAATATCAGAAAAGCAGTGACTGCACTTTTTTACCGTTGGCGGGGGTGCCGGGGTCTCTTCTTCGGCCCGCTTTAGCTTGTTGATGTAGCGGATCAGCAAAAAGATGGCAAAGGCCATGATGATAAAGCTGATGATGGTATTAATAAATACTCCCCACGACATAATTACCGCACCGGCTTCGGTGGCGGCTTCAACCGTGGCATAGGGCGCCGGTATGGTGCCCTCTTTGAGCACTACAAAAAGGTTTGAGAAATCAACCCCGCCCAATAACAAGCCGACCGGTGGCATTATTACATTACTCACAAGCGATTTAACGATGGTTGCAAAAGCCGCGCCGATGATTATACCCACAGCCATGTCAACCACATTTCCTTTTACAGCAAATTCTTTGAATTCTTTCCATATAGCAATTCTTCTAATATTTTTGGTTAAAAGCTAAAGCCATTGTGACTTAATTAATTTTAGCAGTCAATTTTTTGTGCATAAAAAAAAGCTCTTGCAGCACTAAAACTGCAAGAGCTTATAAATTTTTGTGAGTCGGGAGGGGATCGAACCCTCGACCCACGCCTTAAAAGGGCGTTGCTCTGCCAGCTGAGCTACCGACTCTCGTTTTTAAACAGATTCCAAATATACGGCTTTCATGAATTGAATTTCAAACTGAATCTCAAAAAAATGGTTTTGTTTATTTTGACTCATCCATGATAGTTTCGGTTCACTTTTGTACTTTCATAAATTCATTTTTAATGTAATTAAACGAATGCCAAACTCCGCTGTCCAGCAATCATTATTAAGCGATGTTATTTTTCCCATAGCAATTGCGACCCCCTTTGCGGTGGGTGATGTATTTTGTTACTTGATCAAAGACGAAAAAAATATACTGGTTGATTGCGGCCATCATTCTAATGACTCCTACCGGCAGCTGCAATCGTCCTTGCAAGAACAGGATATTGCCATCAGCGATTTGGACGAAATTTGGCTGACTCACGGACATCCCGATCATTTCGGGCAAGCTGCACGCCTGGCCGATGAATCAGGTGCGGTGGTTAAAGGGCACCCCAAAGAGCGGGCCAATTTTGCCAATGAGGACGCCGGTGAATTGTTCAGAGCGTTTTTTACAGCCCATGGAATTCCATCACCCTTGATACAAAAAATGCTTGAGCAGCTGGAGTGGCTGCAGCAGTTTCAGCGCCCGATTGAACCGCAATGGGTTGAAGACGGGGCGGTGCTATCGTCCGGACAATTATCGTTTACCGTGAAGCTAACGCCCGGGCACGCGCCGGGTCATGTGGTATATTACAGTGACGAAGGTCTTATTTTTGGCGGTGATGTGCTGTTGGGCCACATCAGTACCAATGCACTCATTAATTTTGATGCAAAAACCGGCAAGCGTAACCAAAGCCTTTTGCAGTATCAGGCTACGTTGCAGTGGATGAAAAAGCAGCAGGGGCGCGTGCTGCCGGGGCACGGAAAACAGATTACAAAGGTGGGGCAAGTAGCCGCCCATCATCTCAGCGAGCAGAATAAGCGGTACGTTCAAATTAAAGAGCAATTGCAGGGTGCGCCGCAGGGCTTAATGGAGCTGAGCCAAACCCTGTTCCCGGATGCACTTGAACGGAAGGAACATTTTCTGGTGTTTTCAGAACTAATCGGTTTTCTGGATTGGGGCAAGCAGCAGGGAGTGATTAAAGAAGAAGATACGGCTGAAAGTGTTATTTTTAGTCTTGTTTGATTTAAAGAATTAAAAATTAGGAATTAAAAATTATTCTTGACTGTATTCAAAAATGGTGTTTTGTTTCTGCTAACTGCTAACTGCTAACTGCTAACTGCTAACTGCTAACTGCTAACTGCTAACTGCTAACTGCTAACTGCTAACTGCTATGGCTACCATATTCACAAAAATAATCAACGGAACTATTCCCTCGCATAAAATTGCGGAAGATGAGCACCATTTTTCATTTTTTGACATCAACCCTATAGCCGAAGGGCACACGCTGGTAGTGCCGAAGAA
>Ga0306907_1000328_pt1 | contig 22342 bp, 29 predicted proteins | sample AntRauTorcE11898_FD_190415 | JGI IMG/M metagenome (GOLD analysis project Ga0306907, IMG submission 190415) | Saline lake microbial communities from Rauer Islands, Antarctica - Metagenome Torckler E11 #898 (v2) (version 2) | ecosystem: Environmental > Aquatic > Non-marine Saline and Alkaline >... | reverse complement strand
ATACAAGGTTTGATAGCCGGGGAACTCAAAAAAACCAATAAACCATGAGTCTATACAGCGAACCCCTGTTTTTCCGACACGAATTCGCCTGCCGCTGCGGCTGTGGCTTCGACACCGTGGATGCCGAGCTGCTCCAGGTGCTACTCAAGGCCAGAGAAGACCTGAACGCCCCGGTAGATATCACCAGCGGCTGCCGCTGCAGCCACCACAACGCCAGGGTAAACGGCAGCCCCAAATCAATGCACCTGCTCGGCCGGGCAGGGGATATAAACATACGTACCTACACCCCGGCACAAGTTCACGAATACCTCTGCCGCATCTACCCCGACAAATACGGTATAGGTAAATACCAGAGCTTCACCCATATAGATACCCGATCCGGCCCCCCGGCCAGGTGGTAGATAAACAAGAAAAGAGCCACCCCGTCTGCTTGTCTTCGCAACAGGCTCCTTCTCGGGTAATCTCCGATTTCAACTGCACACACGGTATTCCACCCAAGTATTTTTGAAGCGAGAAGTCCGCCCCCTGCTCCTGCAAATAGTGCCAGCTCATTCACTTGCCTCCTCCTTTTTTAACTGCATTTGTATTACTGTTTAATTGCCGGTTAAAATCTACCACACAACAAAACGCTACAGCCGACCAGGTTCACGGTTCCGGCCCGCAAGCAGTCCGGGGCTGGAACCGTGAACCTGGCGTAGTATTACTTACTGGCCGTCTTCTTCCAGTGAGTTTATTTTATCTTCAAGTTTTGTATTTTTATCCATCAACTCGTAAATATCACTTTGTAAATGCCCTTCATATTCATTTACTACATTCTTTAGTTGGTCAAACAGGTAGTCATCCAAAGACGGTTCCAACGCCTCAATAACATCCTTCATCCCTTTCAACGCTTCTTCAAAATCTTCTATGTTTTTCTCTATGCTCATGGCTAAATCTTCTATGTTTTTGTCTATGCTCATGGCTAAATCTCCTTCCAAAAAATATACTAACAATTAAATCAACCAGATGCGAACACACGCCATCGGTTAAAAGGTTTTACTTACTGTCCGTCTTCTTCCAGTGAGTTTATTTTATCTTCAAGTTTTGTATTTTTATCCATCAACTCGTAAATATCACTTTGTAAATACCCTTCATATTCATTTACTACATTCTTTAGTTGTTCATGCAGGTAGTCGTCCAAACACGGTTCCAACGCCTCAATAACATCCTTCATCCCTTTCAACGCTTCTTCAAAATCTTCTATGTTTTTCTCTATGCTCATGTCTAAATCTCCTTCCAAAAAATATACTAACAATTAAATTAACCAGATGCGAACACACGCCATCGGTTAAAAGGTTTTACGCACCTGGGCGCACTGGATATTTCCACGGCGTTCTATGGAAACCTCCATCAAATAGCCGCATCATCAAACAGCTTGCGTTTAGACGCCCGCCCGCCGCTCTCTATCCACAACATAACATGGCCGCCCAGAACGTTTGCCGCTGTCTGCGCCCGACCTGGCGGTATCCCTAACCCGGCCAAATATGCGTACGCCTGCCTTTTACCCACGCCTAGGATATCCCCCAGCCGCGCTACTTTTTTGTCTTTGCTCATCGATCCTCCTCTGTTGTTTTTTAATGTTGCCTAACCTCTATAATTACAATATACCAACGGCCTAAACCCTTGTCAACTTATTTTATGTTCTCGCACTGCATAAATAAACTTGAAATACCACACCGTATCGCTACACCGGGTGATCTCTCCAGCCACTTATTAGCGCATCAGCCTGCGCATTCCACTCAACTCAATCGCCTGCAACCTAATAATTCATTCAACCCGATGCCTTCGGGCACATGATAAAAAACTGTTTTGGTATTTTTTTTATTATTTTTCACTTTTTTGCTCGACATTATGAAATCATGATACTATATTGAGGTTAACGCTAAATAAACCACAAAAACAAAAGGGGGCACAACATGTCAAAAGGCATAAAGAAGGAGGGATAGCATGAAAATCACAACGCTTCGCATGCCCGACGCCCTGCACAAGCGGATCCGGCGGCAGGCACTCGACGAAAACGCTTCTATGAATACATACATTTTACAGGCGCTCGAAACGAAAACGGAAATCACTAGCAAGGGCTATATTTGTCCCATGTGCTATGAAAAAAGGGAGAAAAAGAATGATAGAAGATAAAATTGACAAACTGATTGCAGCGATTGAAACCTTGACTGAAACCCTTTCAAAAGGTGTTAAAGCAGAAGATACCAAAAAAGAAAAACCCGCCGAAGAGCCAGCCGAAAAACCCGCCGAAATAGTTACTATTGGTGAACTCCAAAGCATTTGTTTGAAACTAGTACGTAAAGATAAAAAGAACAAAGATAAAATCGTCAAAATAATTGCGGATCATGGCGGGGAATTGTTAAAAGATATTGATGAAAGCAAACTGCCGCAAGTTAAAGCGGCGCTGGAGGCAATATGACTGGCGCTGAAAAACATTCTATTTATGGCCCGTCGTCTGCTCATCGTTGGCTCAATTGTCCCGGCAGCATTAAAGCTGAATCTGAAATGCCGGAACCGCCCGAAAGTGAATTTGCAAGCGAGGGGTCAGCCGCGCATCATTTGGCAGAAGTTTGTTTAAAGGATGACCAAAAAACAGAATGTTATAAGGATTATGTTTTTCCTGAATTCCCCGACAATCCGGTTGATCAGGAAATGGTTGCGTATGTCCATGAGTATGTTGATTATGTCAAATCGCTCGGAGGGCATCAAGAATATGAACAGGTTGTACATTACGAGGAATGGGTGCTCGGCGGTTTCGGTACGGCTGATGCGATTGTGACCGTTGACGACACTCTCCATGTTATTGATCTTAAATACGGAAAAGGCGTCCCGGTGTATGCCGAAGAAAACCCCCAGGGAATGCTGTATGCTCTAGGCGCACTATCTGAACGCGACTCGTTTCAGAAATTTAAACTGGTAGTCATCCATGTTCACCAGCCCAGACTTGAACACGTTAGCACATGGGAAATAACACCCCGTCATGTTTACGAGTGGGCCGATTTTGCTAAAGTTTGCGCTAAACTCTGCACATCACCAAATGCCGAACGTATTCCGGGTGAGTATCAATGTCAATGGTGTAAAGCCAAAGCACGGTGCTCTGCCCTTGCTGTGCGGACGGAGAATGCGCTCATGAAAGAATTTAACGAACTGGAACTCAGTACACCCGCCCCGCCCGAAAATCTTCGTGACGTTGATCTCAGGTTTATTTTGAATAATAAACCGTTAATTATCAACTGGCTCAATGCAGTAGAAGCTCATGTAAAAGAACTTGTGTTAAACGGCGAAGGGTTCGACGGTTTTAAGATGGTCCGGGGTAGATCCAACCGCAAATGGTCAGACGAAAAAGAAGCTGAAAAAATTCTGAAAAAACTGCTGAAGGACAAGGCTTACAGTAAAAAACTGTTGACCGCGCCTGCTGCCGAAAAAGCCCTTGGAAAAGAAAACAAGGGGGAAATAAGTCATTTAATTGTTAAACCGGAAGGCGCACCGACGCTCGTTGCCGATACCGATAACCGAGAGGCCATATCATTCGTAAGTGCAGATGATTTTTAACAGGGCAATCGCGCCCAAAACAAAAAGAAAAAGAAGGAGAAAGAGAATGTCGAGAATTAAAATGCAGCACGTAAGAATCAGTTTTCCATCCCTGTTCAATACCGCATCGTTTGGCGGTGAGGACACGGGCAAGTATGAAGCAACATTCATTCTGGACAAGAAAGAACACAAGGCCGCCGTCAAGGAAATTGAGGATGCCATGAAAGAACTGGCAAAAGACCGGTTCAAGGGCAAGCTGCCCCTGGATGACAAGCTGTGCTTGAAAGACGGGGACAATACGGATCGGTGTGAGTTTGAAGGGAGCATGACGGTCAAAGCATCGACGAAGAAACGCCCGTTAGTTATTGACCTGGACAAACACCCTCTGTCTGAAGCTGACGGCACAATTTACGCCGGATGCTATGTCAATTGCATAATTACATTGTGGGCGCAGGATAATAAATATGGCAAACGAATCAACGCTCAGTTGGATGGTGTGCAGTTCAATAACAACGGTGAACCCCTGGGTGCAGGCGGTGTTAATGTGGATGAGTTTGACGCGTTTGAGGATGAAGATGATGTCCTTGCTTTTTAAGGCGGCGATGCGGTAGCCAAGAACCGCTGTAACTATGACTCTCAACCATCCCCGGTCAGCAATGACCGGGGATTAACAATGGAGGCCACCCCTCATATGATTTGCTTAGATTCGGAAATATATTCTAATTTTTTCCTCATTTCGTTCAAACAACTCAAAACCGGCAAAATTAAACACTTTGAAATGTATGACGGCCATCCGCTTGATAAGGTTGGTGTCGCAACCATCATGGCCAAACATACCACTATATCATTTAACGGCCTTAATTTTGATCTCCCCATCATTCAAGCTGCTTTGGAGGGGTTTGACAACCAACGGCTTAAAAACCTGTGTGACGCCATTATAAAGGTCAAGGGCGGGTCATGGAAAGTGTGTCGTGATAATCAGATTATCGTGCCTGGTAACTGGAGCCATGTTGACCTGTTCGAGGTGGCCCCTGGTCGCGCAAGTCTTAAAATTTACGGTGGGCGGATGCACGCGCCGAAGATGCAGGATTTGCCGATTGAACCGGCTGCTGAAATATCTCCCGAACAGCGTGAAATAATCAAGTCATACTGTGAAAACGACCTGGCAACAACCGAGCTGTTATACAACACTCTGAAACCTCAAATTGCATTACGGGAATCAATGTCTAAACAGTATGGGATTGATCTCCGAAGCAAGTCCGATGCTCAAATAGCGGAAACTGTCATCAAGTCAGAACTCCACAAAATAACCAAAAAAACATACGTCAAGCCGAAAATAAAAGACGGCGTGACGTTCAAATACCAAGACCCGGGAATTGTAAGTTTTGGGAATCCGGATTTGCAACGAGTGTTTGAGCGAATTTTAAACCATGACTTTGAAGTGGCGGGTAACGGTTCTATTGCAATGCCTAGTTTTCTTAAAGATCAAAAAATTAAAATATGTGATCGTGAATATCAAATGGGGATAGGTGGTCTACATAGTTGTGAAAAAGCTCAATTTATTAAACGCGGTGAAGACGAGTTATTAATTGACGCCGATGTTGCAAGTTATTATCCGTCAATCATACTGCAACAACAGTTAAGCCCAAAATCGATAGGTAGTGAATTTTTATATTTGTACCGGTCTCTTGTTACTCGGCGGTTAAAAGCTAAAGCGTCTGGTGATAAAGTTACTGCTGACACATTTAAAATATGCCTTAATGGCTCTTTTGGTAAATTAGGGAGTAAATACAGTTATTTGTATGCTCCTGAGTTATTGCTCCAAACAACTGTTACAGGCCAATTGTGTCTGCTCATGTTGATTGAACGTATGGAATCGGCGGGAATAGTTATCAGGTCGGCGAATACAGATGGCATTGTGTGTCATGCTCCAAGAACATTGGAAAGGACGTTCCAAAAAGTCGCATGGGATTGGATGCTCGACACATCTTTTAACTTAGAACGAACGGATTATAAATTGTTAGCATCAAGGGATGTGAACAACTATCTCGCAGTTAAAACAGACGGTAAGATGAAGGGTAAAGGTGTCTTCGGTGGTAATGGCCTGATGAAGAACCCGGACAGGCGGATCATCTATAAAGCCGTTGCTGAATTTCTGTCAAAAGGAATTCCAATTGAGGACACAATCTACGGTTGCGAGGATATGTCTCAGTTTGTGACCGTCAGGGCTGTTACGGGTGGTGCTAAATATAACGGTGAATATCTGGGAAAAGCCGTTCGGTTTTATTCGGCAGTGAGTGACATGGCGTTATCATTAGATGATGACTGTTTGTATAATTCAATAAACGGAAACAAAGTCCCCAAGTCTTCAGGGTGTCGGCCACTGATGGACATGAACCGCGATAGGATACCGGAGGATCTGGATTACAGAACCTATATTTTCGATGCGCGAAAGTTGCTAAAGGAAATCGGAGTATGAGGGTGGAAAAATTTAAAATTTGTCCAAATTGCAATATAAAACATAACAACCAAAAACAAGATCAACTTTTAATGTTCGATTATTAATTAAAGGATGTGAAAAATGCTTGAACGAGATATTGAAAAAGCGTTTGTCAACAGGGTCAAAACCATTGGCGGCATGGCTGAAAAGTTCACGTCACCAAGTCGGCGCTCGGTGCCGGATCGTCTTGTCACGTTGCATGGCAACATTGTTATATTCGTTGAGTTGAAGGCTCCTGGGAAAAAGCCAACAAAATTACAGTTAAGAGACCATGCCCGGCGAAAGGCTTTGGGCTGTGACGTGCGGGTTATTGACAGTCTTGACCAGGTGCGGGTGTTTCCTGATGTTGAATAGATGCGATTTACACCCCTATCAGGAAAAAGCCGTTGATTTTATCCTTGATAAAAAACGATGCGGTCTTTTTTTGGATATGGGTTTGGGAAAAACCGCCACTACACTGACCGCTGTTACCGATATGCTGGATTCATTTGTTATTAAAAAGATTCTGGTGATTGCTCCCCTTCGGGTATGCAATTCGGTATGGCATCAAGAGTCAAGAAAATGGGATCATTTGAAACATTTAAGAATATCTATTTGCACAGGATCGGCTGCGCGGCGCAAGGCTGCTTTAAATCGTAAATCTGATATTTATTTGATCAACCGAGAAAACGTCCAGTGGTTGGTCGAAGAATGTAAAAAGTTCCGAAAATGGCCGTTTGACTGTGTTATTGTCGATGAATCATCGTCATTTAAAAACCCGTCCGCAAAGCGATTTAAGAAATTAAAAACAGTCTTGAAACACATCAATGTAATGGTACTGTTGACCGGTACACCGTCACCAAACGGGTTACTTGATTTATGGTCACAAATGTTTTTGATTGACCGGGGAGAATGTTTGGGTAAAACTATGACCGGGTACAAAAAGCAATACTTCGTTTCTGATTATTTCGGCTACACCTGGACACCCAAAGAAGATTCAGACAGGAAGATTCATGCCCTGATTAATCATCAAGTCCTATCCATGTCTGCAAAAGATTATCTGGAAGTCCCTGAGCGCATTGACATTTACGAACGGGTCCAATTGCCGGACGCGATAATGAAATCATACCTGAAATTTAAACGCGACTTGTTAATCGAACTCTCAACAGGTCAGGAGGTGGAAGCTGTCAACGCTGCGGTTCTGGCAAACAAACTCCTCCAATACGTCAACGGCGCAATTTACACCGATGACGCCGGTAGCTGGACAGAGATCCACAAAGCCAAACTTGATGCCATGTCTGATATTATTACAGATAATCCGAACGAAAACATCCTTGTAGCATACAATTATAAAACTGACCTGATCCGACTGCAAAAAAGATTTCCATCAGCAGAGGTTATGGATAAATCCGGAAAGAATATTGACCGGTGGAATAATGGGGAAATCAAACTTTTATTGGCACATCCTGGGAGTTGCGGTCATGGTCTGAATCTCCAGTATGGCGGGTCTATGGTTGTTTGGTTCGGACTAAACTGGAGTCTAGAACTCGACATGCAAATGATTGCCCGTATGCACAGGCAGGGACAAACACAGCCAATCAGGGTTGTAAGGATAGTCGCCGACGGGACAATTGACGAGAGGGTGTTGAGTGTTCTGGCTGGCAAAGAGTGTACGCAAAACAATTTGATACAAGCTTTAAAGAAGGATTTTGAAGATGATTGTAGACAAATTTCCGGATAATGAAATAAAAAGGCGGTCCAAAGATATGAATCCAGACAACAAAACCAATCAAATGTCGGCGTTAAAATACAATAAAGATTTCACTATCTCAACCGCGAATACACGCACCACTAAAAAATGGAAAAATTCAAGTACAACGATTGTCGAGTTCGTTAAGTTATTATCCACACCCATCGTAACAAACGAATCGTATGATGAGTATATAGCACTCCCCAAAGACGAACAGGATCAGTTAAAAGATCAGGGGGCCTATGTGCTTGGATCTCTAAAAAACGGTCTCAGGCGCAGGGATTGTGTGTCAAATAGATCAGCGTTATCTTTTGATATTGATTTTGCCAAACCAAATACGCTCGATATTATAAAGGATAAATTAAAAAATACATGCTTTACAATCCACTCTACAAGAAAACACTCTTCAAACAAACCCCGTTATCGGCTTGTCGTATACCCAAATCAACCTTTATTGCCGGATCTGTTTGAACCAGTTGCTCGTAAAATAGCTGAAGAAATTGATATCGAATTGTTTGATGATGCATGTTTCAGAATAAATCAGTTTATGTATTACCCTTCAACATCTGTTGACGGGGACTTTGTATTCTGGCACAATGACGCGCCCTTCCTCCCGGTTAATGAGATTATGGAGGCGTATGGCCCCAATGAGGCGTGGAAAGACGTTACGTTGTGGCCAACATCCAGTCGGGAAACCCGGAATCTGGATCGGATGTTGAAAAAACAGGCGGACCCTTTGACCAAAAAAGGCATTGTGGGTGCCTTCTGCCGCTACATTTCCATCTATGACGCACTTGAGCAGTTATCAGACGTTTACAAAAAGGAAAGCGAGACACGGTACACATATCTGGACGGCAGTAGCTCAAAGGGCCTTGTTGTCTACTCTGGGACATTTGCCTATAGCAATCATTCAACAGATCCGGCGTGCGGTCAAACCTGCAACGCTTTCGACCTGCTCAGGATACACAAATTCGGGCATCTGGATGACAATGCGAAACACGGCACACCGACACACAGGATGCCGAGTTTTACGGCTATGGCCGAGTATTGCAGGGAATTTGAATCAGTAAAAATAGAGCTGGTATCCGCCGGGCTGGATATTGACCCGTCAGATTTCGATGAGTTTGAAAAAACAGGGGAGTGGATATCAGAATTACAAACTGGAGATAACGGGCAGATTAAACCAACATTTTTAAACGCGAGTCTGATCGTTGCCAATGATTTGGTATTGAAAAATAAAATGCGAAAAAACAATTTCTCAATGAAAATCGAAAATATCGAAACGGGTGAAAACTGGAACGATCTGGACAGCATTAATGTCAGGGCGCATGTTGGTAAGCAGTACAATGTTGATTTCTCGGAAAAGAAAGTTGAAGACAGCATTATTAAACATGCTGAAACAAACGGCTATCACCCTGTATGCCAATACCTGGAGGGGCTAGAGTGGGACAGGGTTGAACGAATCAGCACGTTGTTTATTGATTATGTTGGGGCCGAAGACAATGCTTATACACGGGAAATATCAAAATGTTGGTTCGCCGCTGCAGTCAACCGGGTGTTTCATCCTGGTTATAAGTTTGATACTGCCATTGTTTTGAGTGGTGATCAGGGTGTGGGCAAAACACAGATGATACGGGAGTTGGGGCGTAAAATGTGGTATGGGGAGTTGTCGTCATTCGATCCTAAAATCGCCATGGAAGAAATAGCCGGGAAATGGATCATTGAAATTAACGAGATGGGTGCAACGAATAAACAAGAACTTGAAGCACAAAAATCTTTTTTATCGGCGCAGTGTACCACTGTTCGCATGGCATACGCTCGCCACGCGTTTGATTTTAAACGCCAATGTGTGTTCATTGGGTCTACAAATGCGACGGAGTATTTAAAGGACAGCACAGGAAACCGGAGATGGTGGCCCATCGATTGCTCGGAAAAGAAAATTGATATTGAGAAGTTGAAAGGGGAGGTTGATCAGATATGGGCGGAGGCGTATATGCTCTACGTTCAGGGCGCAAAGACCTATCTGAGTGATGCCGGTGAAGAGGTAGCAAAGGGTGTTCAGGAATCAAAAAGACAATTAGATCCCAGGGAAGGGGTTATTGAAGCGTGGCTCGAAACGGATGCTGAAAAAGACCGATACGAACTCCAAAAAGATCAGTTCGGGGGTGATTTGGAACTCCGTGATAAAGTTTGCGTGATGGAAATTTGGCAGGATTGTTTGGAACAAAAAGGCAAACCTCGGGCTTATGATTCAAGACAAATTGGTCAAATTTTGGATAAAAATCTAAATTGGATCAAGGTCGATTCAATACGTTTTGGAATACGTTTTGGGCGTCAAAGAGGGTGGAAAAAAGTGGTGCCATTTTGATGATTTTCAAAAGTAGACCTGACCCTTTGGCGTCATCAGAGTTGTCAACAAAGCTGTTTTCTTGTCTGATGACAAAACAACATCGTCGACAAAACATGTCAACGCAAAAACAACATCGTTGACGCTCTGTTGACAACATCGTTGACACTTTTATTTAATAATTATATATACTTATATATTTGTCAACAAAGTCAACAGAATATTAATAAATCTATTAGAATAATGATTAAAGGGTATTTAGTGAATATATATCCCTTAGAATGGAATTATAAAGAGTAGGGGAAACTGCGTTGACATTGTGTACATCGTTACCGACTCAAATTAATGCCAGATTTAAATTGACGGAGCTTGCGTAGCTCCTTTTCAATTGCTTGTCACACGGCAGGCCCGAGAGGATAACTACAGGAGGTTGAAGATGGCAAAGAAAATGTGTGAGATTTGCGGAGAGAAGCGTGCCACCGTGCCCGACCGAGAACGGATGGGGCGGCTCATCAATCGTGTGTGCGGGTCGTGCCACAAGCTGCGGCTGGCCGGAGACATCAAGCGCATCTTAGAACTGCACGAAAAGCGCAGACAGGCCAATGGTGTATAACGTTTTAGCTCACGGGATTTTTGCAATTAAACCAAGAAATGAGGATTGAAAACATGAACACAGATAAACCCGAAAATAAGATCGAAGCCGGACGTGCAAAAATTCCGGTGCAGCGTTTTGTTGGGTGGACGGATAAAAACGGTGGAAGATAAAAAAATATATATGTTTTTCTATTGACACTCCTTTGATAATGCTGTATATTATAATCATAAACAAAGAGAATTAACCCAAAAAAAGGAGACCCAAATGAAAAATCAAAAAGTAAGAATTACAGCAAAAGAAGACACTAAAAGACGTTACGCTGTTGTTTTCATGAACGTGAAATTGGCCGTAGCTTTCGGTAGGGACTCCGGCGCGAAGGTCGGATATGACGCACGGATGATTTCCGGAAAAATTGATTCCGGTGGATCGGCAAAGAACTGGTATTGCATCGCTTATGAAGGATCAGTTTTTGAGCTTGAGGTAGATGCAGAATTTTTCAGAAAAAATAAGAATAGAATTAAAAAATGGGACATCGAAGAAATTGATGAATACTCGATGTCAAAAGAACGTACCGATGACCTAAAAGCAATGGATGACAATATCGAATAACCCAAAACCGCCAGCCGGGGCGCTATCCGGCGAAGGAGAAGTCATAATTTCAGACGCAGTTAGAATTGCATAGGAGTATAACAATATGAGGCACACAGAGCAAAGATGGCAAAAGTGATGGGGTACTAAAATGACTATGACTCCCGAAAAAGCAAAAAACATATACTGGGGAGCAATGCCGCTCCCCCACGGTGCAAAATCGCTAGGCGAATACACAAGCCTCGGAAAGCGTGGATGCTTGATTGAGCTGGCTAATGGCAAGCGTGTTGTAGGTAATTGTGGTGCTATCCGCAGTGTTAGAGGTGGAGCAATGCCAGGTGCCGGTGCACCTAAAAAGCCAGATTGGTTAAAGAAACGTCAAATTGGATTTCAGTTGCCCAACTGGATTATTGATAAATTGGATAATTTACCAGGAAGTAGATCCACGGAAATTGAAGATGCTTTAATTGACAAATATGGGTGGAAGCCACCAAGGTAGTCCACCCAACCTAAATGACATTTATAGGAGGCAGAAATTATGTATTGTTATTTATGTGGCAGAAAATTACATAATAACGACGGACACGATCTCCGGCAGCCTTACGGCTACACAAGAAAAGTACACTTTCGGTGTTATGAAAAATACCGATTAAAAAGAGAAGCAGATTTAAATCAAAACCTAAAACGAGGATAGCGAAATGAAAAGCGGATACTACATAAAACGATGTAAAGATGACTCTCAAATGTTGTTATTAATTCAGAAGTGGCAAATTAACCCGAAAAGTCGCATTCATACGCAGGTAGCTGCAATTATTCATGAAGATAATATGCAAGGTTTAGACTTAAATACTAGACAGCAAATAGACGACGGTGCAATTATTGAAATGGAATTTCACGTAAAAGAAGAGGAGGAATAAATGGAAAATTCTAAACTACAAAAAATGTTGGAAGATAAAAATATATATGTTTTTCTATTGACACTCCTTTGATAATGCTGTATATTATAATCATAAACAAAGGGAATTAACCCAAAAAAAAGGAGACCCAAATGAAAAATTCTGAACTACAAAAAATGTTGAAAGCTCATAAACTTTGGATAGATTCGAATAAAAAGCAGGGAGAACAAGCCAATTTTTGTGGAGCCAATCTTCGTGAAGTCGATCTTTGTGAAGTCGATCTTTCTGAAGCCAATTTTTATGGATGCGATCTTCGCGGATGCGATTTTTATGGAGCCAGACTTTGTGAAGCCGATATTCGCGAATCCGATCTTCGTGGCGCCAATTTTCGCGGATCCGATCTTCGTGGAGTCGATTTTTGTGGATCCGATATTTGTGAAGCCAATTTTTGTGAAGCGGATTTTTATAAAGCCAAAATTTGTGAAGTCGATCTTCGCGGATCCGATATGCGTAGAGCCAATTTTTATAAAGCCGATATTCGCGGATCCGATCTTCGCGGAGTCGATTTTTGTGAATCCAATCTTCGTGAATCCAATCTCTATGAATCCAATATTTATGGCGCCAATTTTCGTGGAGCCATTATTCGTGGAGCCATTATTCGCGGAGCCCATCTTTGTGAAACCAATCTTGATTTTTTCGACAGGAATTTCACGTAAAAGAAGAGGAGAAATAAGCATGAAATTGTTACTTTCCAGCCTAGCTACGGCTGCAGCAATCGGTATTGTTATGTATTGCAGTGCTCAGTTGGTTTTGACCGTTGACCGTGTGGCCAGCCAATCGCCCCAGCGTGCCGCATTATCAGAGAAGTAAAAATAGATTGCGCGTGTGAAGATGAAGAATGGGAATGCCTAGAGCGTGGCTATGAAACAAAAAATTGGCTGGTACGCAACAGTTGAAGAACGCGAAACAAATATAAGGAGTGTTTTGTTATGAGGAAATACAAGTTTGAAAAAACAACTTGCTCACAATGTGGTAAATCTTTTGGCCCTGGCGATTCTGGATATTCACACTGTGAAGACCATGCTCAAGTTAAAAAAGAGACCAGGGGCATTCGCCTCCCTTTGTGGATGTGGGACTGGCTCGACGGGCAAGACGACGCAAGGGGGGTGATTGTTGAGGATGCCATCAAAAAGGTGCATAAACCAGAACAATCCAAATGATAAGATGGTTGTTCGACATGAAAAGTTAATATACCACAATGTGAAAGGGGATTAGATATGTCGCTAAATAAATATGTGAATAGCTATGGCAAGGAATGTTATTCAGGCGTTAAGCAGGACACAAAATTCGATGATCTAGAGTTTCACATTGTTGAACCAAGTTTTGAGGATGATATCCAACACGCGGTACACACAAACTTAGGGTCATTTACAGTGCTAGATAGGTTAACTGGCTTTGGCTGGAGAGACATAGAAACGGGATATAGAGATATGGACGGCGGATTCTGGTTGGCGTCAGGTGGTTTCGATGTCAGGGAGAGTGGAGCAGAAACAATGCTGGATGCAATTAAGTGGGTTAAGGATTATGCAAATAATTGCACAGGTGATTAGGGGCTTTGCTCATAAGGAGAATGTTTTAAATATGAGATTAAAAAGTTTGCATGTTCAGGCAAAAAAGCTGTACGGGCATCAGCTTTGTATGATATGATAATAAAAGGCGTGGAGGAGAAAGAGCGATGGGAAGCAGAGTAAACTCAGAATACTGGGCAGGCGTAACAAAGGCCAGCAGGAGAAGCCCGCAGCGGCGGAAATAATTGTGGGGCCGGGTGTTGACTTGTGAGAGATTTTCCTGATTATAAAACAGTTTGCTTAAAGAATGTCAGATGGCAACGCGAATGAAACTAATGGAGATAATCCGTGCAACAGCTTGAATCATGGCCGACAGATAGCCTTATAGAATACGCACGAAACCCGCGAAAGAATGACCACGCAGTTGATCGTGTGGCAGCCGCCATTCGTGAGTTTGGGTTCAGGGTGCCTATCCTGGCAAAGTCTGACAAAACAATCGTTGATGGACACCTTCGGTTGAAGGCAGCAAAGAAGCTGGGCCTTGAGGAAGTGGCCGTGTTGTTATGCGATGATATGACAGACATACAACTCAGGGCTTTTCGTCTAAGCGTGAACAGGGTTTCTGAGTTTGCCGACTGGGACGACGAAATGCTACGGGTTGAGCTGGATGCGCTTGGCGAAGACGGGTTTGATCTTGAGCTTACCGGCTTCAGTCTGGACGAGATTGCCGACCTACAGATTGAGGAAGTGCCGGAAGGTTTAACCGACGAGGACGCCGTGCCAGAGGCCCCTGGCGAGCCTGTAACGGTTTATGGCGATGTCTGGGTGCTGGGCGACCACCGTTTGAAATGCGGGGACTCTACTAGCATTGATGCGGTTGAGAAGTTGATGGATGGTCAGAAGGCTGATTTGCTTTTCACTGACCCATACTATTCTGACGATACAGCCCCAACGATTGCTGTTATTGATGCCATCAACGTTGATAATTTATTGCTAATGCTCACGATGAAACAAATTATATCGTATATAAATAATCTTAAAAACTATAAATTTAGATTTGACAGTGTGCTAATAACCAAAACGCCGAGCAGCATGTTAAACAAAAATGTCCCTTATTACCTGCACAAGAATATTATATATTTGACAAAAGGCGATATGTCTATTTTTAGCTGCGACAATGCAAAGGGCACATTTTCAGAAAATGGGTATTATCCATCTGTCATTGAGTTTAAAAAAAATAGTCACGCAGAGCATGGAGTGGAGAAGCCAGTTAATTGTATTATTGAGATATTGTCTGGTTTCGCAGCAAAAACAATATTAGATCTATTCGGAGGGTCAGGAACAACGCTTATTGCTTGCGAGAAAACAAACCGTAATGCGCTTTTAATTGAGTTAGAGCCAAAATACTGCGACGTTATCATCAACCGCTGGCAAGACTTCACCGGCAAAGAAGCCGTACTAGAATCGACAGGCGAAACATACAACAGTAAGGTAACCGTATGACTAAAAAACGCCAAACCAAACCACCACACGCGCCAACAGATGCTACACGTCAAACCGTGCAGCTGCATACGATGGTGGGCACTACTCAAGCAGACATCGCCCGAGTGCTGGACATTGATGAGAAGACCCTGCGCAAGTATTACCGGGATGAGCTAGACCTGGCGAAAGCGAAAGCCAATGCCACGATAGGCGGGGCACTGTTTAACCAAGCGAAGTTCGGCGACACCTCGGCCATGATCTTCTGGATGAAAACTCAGGCCGGGTGGCGCGAAAAGACCGATATAAACCACACGAGCGAAGATGGCAGTATGTCACCAAAGCCGGGGATAGACACTAGCAAGCTATCAACTGAGGCACTGGCTGAGATCATGGCGTTACACGATGACCAAGATTCCTGACCTTGACCTACAGTCTGTAGAACGAGAATTGTGCCAGCGGTCCTTTTCCCAATTCATACGGCGCGCATGGCCACACATAATCCCCGATAGATATATCCATAACTGGCACGTCGATGCAATGGCTGAGCATTTCGAGGCGGTAGAAAGCGGACAGATAAACCGCCTTCTAATCAACGTCCCCCCAGGGACCAGCAAGTCAACCGTTACCGGGGTGATGTATCCGGCTTGGCTGTGGGGACCGAAGGGGCAACCGCAGCACAAGTTTATTGGAGCTGCACACGAGCAAGGTCTAGCAGTTAGAGACAGTCGAATGATGAGAGAGCTTGTCACCTCTGAATGGTTCCAAGCGCTGTGGCCATTAGATATGGCTCGCGACCAAAACGAAAAACTGTACTTCGAGAATGCAGAGAGGGGATTCCGTCAGGCATGCGCAGTAGCTTCTATGACCGGCAGGCGTGCACATACGATAGCATGGGATGATCCTTTAAGCCCGGAAAAGGCACACAGCGACACGCACAGGGAAACCGCGATCAGGGTTTTAAAGGAGACACTGCCGACCCGCCTAAGCGATCCGGAGAAATCAGCAATAATCATCGTAATGCAGAGGTTACACGAGAACGACCCCAGCGGGTATATTCTGGCGAATGAATCCGGTTACGAACACCTCTGCCTGCCGATGGAGTTTGACCCTACCCGAAGATGTGTAACGTCTCTAGGCTGGCAAGATCCACGAACAGAAGATGGGGAGTTGCTATTCCCTGGACGGTTCCCCCGTGCAGTGGTGGAGCGCGACAAGAAGGCAATGGGAGAGTACGGCACAGCAGGACAGTTTCAACAATTGCCATCCCCTATCGGAGGTGGTATATTCAAGGACGAATGGTGGCAGTACTATACGGTCCTCCCTAAAATAAGATATCGGATGATCTATGCCGATACGGCACAGAAGACAAAAGAGCAAAACGACTACTCTGTTTTTCAGTGCTGGGGTATGGGAGACAATGGTAAAATATATTTGTTAGACATGATCCGCGGAAAGTGGGAAGCGCCGGAACTGCTAATTAGAGCAAAGGCTTTTTGGGATAAGCACAAGGCCGCTCCAAGGATAATGGGTACGCTGAGACAGATCAAACCAGAAGACAAGTCTAGCGGCACCGGGCTAATTCAACAGCTGGCGAAACAACGGATTCCAGTTGTGGGGATACAAAGAGGGACGGACAAGGTCACGCGTGCTATGGATGTCGTTCCGCAGATAGAGGTCGGTAACGTCATGCTACCAGAAGACGCGCCGTGGTTGTCTGATCTATTGGCTGAGGCGACAGGCTTTCCGAACGTCTCACACGATGATATATTAGATCCCCTTATGGACGCTATATCTGATATGTTGATTGAAAATCAGCGGCCTAGTTACGCTGATATTTTATAGGAGACCACATGAGCATCCAAAAACTATTCACCGACGGCCTAACCAGTCTGACCAGCAAACTAGCCAACCGCCGCAACGCCCACGCAACAAGTAGAATGACAACTTCCCGGGTAGAATGGGACGAGCTGCGGGCGATCTATAAGACCGGCGTCGGTAGCAAAATCATCCGCACAAAATCAGGAATGGCGCTCAATGACACGATGCAGTTCGAGAGCCAGGGCGATAAAGACTTTTACGATGCGCGGCTGCAACAGCATGTCAAGGACGCCTGCAAATACATGCTGGCGTTCGGGCGCGGTCTGATCGTAATTCAGGAGCCTGGGGCAGACATGAGCCAACCGCTGCCGACGATTAACGACTGGTCAAAGGTCCGGTTCCAAGTGTTCAGCGGTGACATGATTTATGTTCAGTCGGTCGAGTACAATCTTAGCAGTCCGAACTACTTCAAACCGAAAGCCTACTCGGTGCGAGGCTTCACCCTACACCCGAGCCGCGTTATCGATATGACCTACGTCAAGCCGGTAGAATTCGACGCGCCTGAATACTTCTTCGGAGGTATATCAGAGTTTGAACTTATCCGTAACGAGTTGGTCAGTGATCAGATAGTTCAACGCGCAGTACCGGCCATGCTCGAAAAATCGTCTACCATATTTTATAAGATTAAAGGGTTCAAGGAGCTGCTTGCAGACAAGCAAGAGTCAACCCTGATCCAGTATTTCTCTGAACTTGAAAACCTGCGCTCAATCTACGGCGCTGGCATCGTGGATGAAGAGGACATGATCGAAAGCATCACCCAATCTCTCACCAACCTGGCCGAGTCCGACATGATTACCCTCCGCCGGCTGGCAATGGTCACAGGCCTGTCACTGTCAACGCTGGTCGGAGAGCCGCCAAAAGGGATAAGCTCAACAGGTGAGGGGGACCGGCAGGTTGATATGCAGACAATCAAAGGCCTGCAGTCAGAATACCTGCTCGACAAGATCAACCGGCTGATGCAACTCTGCGGGCGTGGTGCCGTTTGGTTTAAGGAGAACCAAGGACAGAGCGACAAGGACCGAGTAGAGCAAGAAACCAAGATTGTGGCTAGCGCACAGATATTGTGGCAGATGGGGCTTGATTATGAAAATTATCTTGAGAAGCATGGAGTGATCGAGGTTGATGCCTTTGATACGATGTTTGGAGCGTCGGACGATGAACCCGAGCCTACGCCTGAGCAGGGCGGTATGAGCCTAGAGCAGTTGATGGGTGGTGGCGAAGATGATTGAGCTAATGAAGGGCGATTGCCTAGAACGAATGAAGGAAATCCCAGACGGGTCAGTAGATATGATCCTGACAGATCCACCTTACGGGACTACAGCCTGCAAGTGGGATTCGGTTATTGATCTACCGTTAATGTGGGAGCAACTGAAACGGATCATCAAGCCGAACGGGGCAATCGTGATGACCGCAAGCCAGCCGTTCACGACTACTTTGATTGCTTCAAATATGAAGATGTTTAAATATTGTTGGGTATGGGAGAAAAGTAAGGGCAGTAACTTTACTCACGCCAAGAATATGCCTATTAAATTCACAGAGGATATTTGTGTTTTCTCTCATGCGCCTATAGGTCATAAAGTTCAATTAAACGAACGCAGAATGACTTACAATCCTCAGGGGCTTGTTCGTGTCGATAAGGAATGGAGTAGGCCACGTAAATATGAGAGCGGGCATAAACACAAGCGAGAGTCCCACAAATTAGAGCGAACCATTGAATTTGAGAAATACCCCAGAAATTTAATTAAGTTCACTAATTCAGATAATAGGGAGCGAGGGCTACATCCAACCCAAAAGCCCGTTGCTCTCATGGAATATCTAATCAAGACATACACCAACGAAGGTGAAACGGTCTTGGATTTCACTATGGGCAGCGGAACCACAGGCGTAGCAGCAAAAAACACTGGCCGCAAGTTTATCGGCATAGAGCTAGACAAAGAATACTTCAAGATAGCTGCGAGGCGCATCCATGAAGCGTGAAGTCAAAGCACCCAACGGCGCGAAGATAAAAGCGCCCGAAGCTCCGCGATCAGAGATTAGACAGTTCGGTAATGCTATCGAGTACATGGTTGATCAGATGGCGCAACGCTGGCGCACGCAGATATTCAAGGAGCTGAATCAGGATACAATAAAGAAATTTTCGGACGCTGTGGCAGTAAAGGACGCTAAGCAAGTCGGAAACTTTGCCAATGTGTTTCTGAAGATGGCCAGGCGGGTCCGTCGTAAACTGATGAAGCAGTTTGACGATCCTCGTATTGAGAAACTAGCCAAGAACTTCACCGGCAAAGTAGACAATCGCAACAAGTCCGAATTCTACCGCCGCGCCGAGAAGCACGTCGGAATCAGCCGTGAAGAGCTTGAGGCCACCGAGGGTCTAACATTCCAGATCAACGCCTACCAGCTCGAAACGATGCAGTGGGTCAAGAAGATGCGTGACGACACCTTGCAACAGTGGACCAGCAATACACTGCGGCAGATGGCTGAGGGTAAGGGGCTGCCGGAGATATTGAAACAGTTTGACGGCATGGTCGAGCAGCGGCGTGGACATGCTAAAATGGTTGCGAGGACTCAGATTGCCACATTTAACAGCTTGACCAGCAAGGCGCGTGCGCAGAATTTAGGGATAACGAAAGCGATATGGAAAACAGCGGCGGATGAAAGGGTAAGGTCCAGCCATGCCAGTCGAGACGGCAAGGGGTTTGAGCTGTCGGAAGGGCTTTATGATTCGAGCGACGGCAAGACGTTGCTACCTGGCACAGATTATCAGTGCCGCTGCGATTATAGATTATTGATCCCAGAAATGGATGAATAATAAAAAATATTTGACATTGAATATTTACAAAGGTATGATTATAATGACCAAAAGAATTCTAGGTTGATACGATGACAGAGAAGATCCACCGGCAATTTGCCGACATTGCAACATACTCCGATACCGAGCGCACGGCTGTTTCGATCCGTGACGGGGTGCTTGAGTATCTCGGCGTCGAGATCGGGTTGGAACCACCCGACAACGTCTTTGCTGTCTACCGCTCCCCCGCAACAATCGCCAACGCAGCTCACGCCATGATGGGTATCCCCCTTACCGGCGAGCATGTCAGTCTTGACGGCCCTGCTCCGAGCGACGGCGGGCGAGTTGAGTCGTCTACCGTCATCGATCAAATTGATGAGCCTACCCATTCACGGCTTGCTGTCCAGAACAAATTGGCAGTGAGTGACTCACTACAAATCACACTTAAAGACAAACGGCAATTATCCTTAGGATACGAAGCCGACCTTGTTCCTCACTCAAAATGGGACTACGAGCAAGTCAACATTGTCCCGCATCACCTAGCGGCTGTATCGGACGGACGATGTGGACCGCTATGCAGCTTTTTAGATCGCAAACCAGAGGAGAAAAACATGCCAAAAAAAGAAAAGGCTTTCTTTGACGCTGAAGGGCAAGTCAACCTAGAACAGATCGTGGAGATCGCCACGGCGCTTCCCGAGGCTATCAAAAAAGTTCCCGTTGACCAGCTGAAGAAAATTATGCCGTCACTGCAGCAGATCATGATGTATGCCAAAGAGCAGGGAGCCGTTGAAGAAGCTCCGGAGGAATGCATGGAAGATGAAGAGCTGACCGACGAAGAAAAGACCGAAAAAGAAGCAGTAGCTACCGAAGAGGACAAGCCGAAAGAAAACTTTGCCGACTCCAAAGCGTTCAAGGACGCGGTAGAAGCCCAGTCCAAGAAGTTCGCCGACTCTGAGGTTAAGCGTTACGCGCAGGTCGTCACCAAGGCTCGCAACTTTCTTGACGCTGATTACGATTTCAGCGACAAAACTGCAAACCAGGTAATGGCTGACGCGCTCGGGACTCAGAACACCGATAAATTCGAAGATTCCGAATTGCCTGTAGCATTCAAGCTGCTCCGCAAGCCGAACACCGACTATTCACAATTCGGAGATACTAAGGCGGACACCGGTCTTGAATCTCGGATAACTAAAACATTAGAGGAGGTTTAATTATGTCATTCACTAATACTACCCTTCAAGACAACCCGGATTTGGGCGCAGGCGAGGTCATTAAGGCCAGCCCCTACAACGTATCGCCGTTTGAGCTGTTCGAGGACGGGCTGATCGAGGGTCGCTTTTGCAAGTACGACACCGGAAGCATCGACAACATGGACGGCTCTACTACTCCGCTGATTGCTGGTATCGTACGCCGTAAGATTACCGGCGAAATTGGCACCGGCATTTACAGCACCACCGGCCAAGAGATTGACCAGGTGGCCGAGGTTATTAACTTCGGCTTTGCAACTGTCACAGTTACAGACACTGCTGATCCGGCCAAGTACGACGCTGTAAACGTTATCAACGACGGCACCGCAGACGCTGGCAAGGCAACGGAGACGGCTGTAGTCGCTGGCATCATTTCCGTTGGCGACGTTGTATTTTGGGAACAGAAAGCCGCCGGCGTTTGGCTGGTTCGTTTCAATAAATACCTATAATCAAGGGAGAGACAGAAAAATGAAACCTGATATTAAGCGAGTAAAATCCCTTTATGGGGTGCAGTCTTTCGATGATGCGACTGCCTATGCAAAAAAGCATTTCACGGATGCAGGAGGCATCATCCTGGCACGAAATCTTGAGCATGTAAGTGCCGAGATATTCACCCAAGAGTTTGCCGGGTTGACATTCCTACAGCAAGGAATCGCGGTCAACAACGAGGGCGGGTATGCCACTTCGATCCGCAAACTCAAACTGCGCACTGAGGGCGGCTTTCGCGAGTCTGGGTCAAACACCAGCACCACCGGCAAGATTACGCTGAGCGGTGAGGATGATTCTATCCCGGTGTTCACCATGGAGGGCGAGTCTGATTGGTCTGAGATCGAGCTGAAGCAGGCAGAGCTTGAGAACATCAACCTTCCCAGCCGGTTTTTCGAAGGTCATGCAGAACTTTACAACCGCAAGATCGACGACCTTGGCTTTCTTGGTCAAGTCCGTACCGATGGCAGCCAGAAAACCACCGGCCTTTTGAATTATGCTGGGTTTACCAGCGGCGCCTCGGTAACAACTGCGGTACTGTCAACAGGCCAAGAGCTTTACGACGAGATTGCAGAGTTGATTACCGCTCAATGGGCTGGCGTGCTGAACGTTGATTCATACAAAGCTGACCGTGTTGTCATGCCGTCAAGCGTGTACAATACCTG
>Ga0306907_1000326_pt1 | contig 22500 bp, 21 predicted proteins | sample AntRauTorcE11898_FD_190415 | JGI IMG/M metagenome (GOLD analysis project Ga0306907, IMG submission 190415) | Saline lake microbial communities from Rauer Islands, Antarctica - Metagenome Torckler E11 #898 (v2) (version 2) | ecosystem: Environmental > Aquatic > Non-marine Saline and Alkaline >... | reverse complement strand
TGGCGGCAGTTGTCGCAGTTACCGCACTGACCGGGATGTGACTCGCCAAAGTACTCGAGCAGCGCCTGGCGGCGGCAGCCGATGCGCTCGCAGAACGCCAGCAGGGCCTCCAGGCGCTCGCGTTCGGCGCGCTGCTGGGCCTCACCGGCGGTCGATCCAGCCAGTAGCTGGCGCACCTGGAGCACGTCCTGCAGACCATAGACGAGCCAGGCGTCGGCGGGCAGGCCGTCGCGCCCGCCACGGCCGGTCTCCTGGTAGTACGCCTCCATGCTCTTGGGCAGATCCAGGTGGGCCACGAAGCGCACGTCCGGTTTGTCGATCCCCATGCCGAAGGCGACCGTCGCGACGATGATGACGCCCTCTTCGCGCACGAACCGGTCCTGGTGCGCCTGGCGCGTATCCTGGTCGAGGCCGGCGTGATAAGGCAGCGCCACCAGCCCACGCTCGCTCAACCAGGCGGCGACCTCGTCGACCCGTTTGCGGGTCATGCAGTAGACGATGCCGGAATCTTCGCGGTGCTCGCCGCGGATGAAATTCAGCAACTGCTCGCGGGGGCGATCCTTGAGGCCGACCCGATAGCGGATATTGGGCCGGTCGAAACTGGCGACGAAAGTCTCGGTGCCATCCGGAAAAAGCTGATGCGCGATCTCACCGCGAGTGCGGTCGTCCGCGGTCGCAGTCAGCGCGATCCGCGGGACGCCGGGGAAGCGCTCGCGCAGCACGCCGAGCTGCATGTACTCGGGGCGGAAGTCGTGCCCCCACTGGGATACGCAGTGGGCCTCGTCGATCGCGAACAGCGCGACCGGGATATTTTCGAGACGGGCCAGCGTGGAGCCATTCAGCAACCGCTCCGGGGCGACATAGATCAGATCGAGTTCGCCGGCGACGAGCGCGCGCTCGGTCTCCCGGCGTTCCGATTCGGCGAGGGTCGAATTCAGGCAGGCGGCGCGGACGCCGTTATGGCGCAGCGCCTCAACCTGATCGCGCATCAGGGCAATCAGCGGCGACACCACCACGGCGGTGCCGGGACGCAGCAGCGCCGGCACCTGATAGCACAGCGATTTGCCGCCGCCGGTCGGCATCAGGACCAACGCGTTGTGCCCACCGGCGACGGTATCGACGACGGCTCGCTGCTCGCCACGGAATGCGTCGAACCCGAACACCCGGCGCAGGATGTCGAGTGGCGGATCGACGGCGGTCTGTTCCATTTCGTTCACGGGCTCACTTCCCCTGTGGGTGATTCGAGTCTGCGGTACGTGTCGCCCGGGATACAGGTCGTGCGGCTCGATTCACGCCGCGGGTGGCGCCGTGTCGCGCATGGACGCGCGTTCGGCCACGCCCGCGTGCCACTCGGCCAGCGACGGGTGCGCGGCACGCCAGTCGAAGTCCGGCAGGCGCAGATCGAGATACGACAGCGCGACAGCCAGCGCGATATGGCCCAGCGTGAATCGGGCCGGCAGGCTGCCACGCAGCTCGTCCATCGACGCCACGGCGCGCTCGATCTTCTCGCGCCAGCGCGCCATCGAACCCGGCGACTGCTCACCCTCGGGGCGAGCGCGCTCCATCACCGTGGCGACGGTGAGATCGAGGATGCCGTCGGCATGGGCCTCGGCGTGGCGCACCGCCCAGCGCTCCGCGCCCACGGCCGGGATCAGTCCATCGTCGCCCGCCAGCGCATCGAGCCACTCGCAGACCACCCGGCTGTCGTACAGCGGCGCACCCTCGTCGCGCACGAGCGTGGGGATCTTGCCCAGCGGGTTCGTGGCGAGCAGCTCGGCCGGGTCCTGATGCGGGTTGAGGGCATGCTCTTCCACGCGCCCGGTCAGGCCGCGCTCGCGCAGCACGATGCGGGCCTTGCGGGCATAGGGTGAAGTGGGGGAAACGTACAGTTGCATGGTAACTCCAGTTCAGATCCGGATCATCGCGGGTTCATTCAGCCGGCGACACGCGCACCAGGCGCCCGTCCCCGGCATCGGTCAACACGTACAGATAACCGTCCGGCCCGGTGCGCACGTCGCGGATGCGCCAGCCGCGGTCAGCGAGGAGCTTCGTCTCGCGCACGACCTCCGTGCCGTCCAGTTCGAGGCGGGCCAGATGCGTCAGCGCCAGCGCGCCGACAAACAGATCCCCCTGCCACTCCGGGAAACGGTCGCCGGTGTAAAAATCCATGCCCGACGGCGCGATCGATGGCACCCAGTAATGGATCGGCTGCACGGTACCTTCGAGTTCATCGGGGCCGATCCCCGGCCCCCAGTATTCCTTGCCGTAGGTCGTCTTCGGCCAGCCGAAGTTGGCGCCGGCTTCCGGCAGGTTGATCTCGTCGCCGCCGCGGGGACCGTGTTCGTGGATCCACAACGCGCCCGTATCGGGATGGATGACCGCCCCCTGCGGGTTACGGTGGCCATAGCTGTAGATCGCCGGTTCGGCATCGCCGCGGCCGACGAACGGATTGTCCTCCGGGATATCGCCATTCGGTAACAGGCGCAGAACCGAACCGTTGTGATCGCGGATATCCTGGGACCGATCGCGCTCGCCGCGCTCGCCCACGGTCATGAACAGATGCCCTTCCCGATCGAAGACCATCCGCGAACCGAAGTGCTTGGTGCTGTCGACGCAGGGCGTGGCGATGAACAGCGTCTCGAAATCCTCGAGGCGATCACCGTCGAGACGGCCACGACCGAGGTGGGTTGCATTGCCCGGCCCGCATTCGCCGGACCAGGTGAGATAGACCAGGCGGTTATCGGCGAAATCGGGATGCAGCTGGACGTCGAGCAACCCGCCCTGATTGCGGGCGTCCACGGCGGGCACGCCCTCTACGGCGGTGCGTTCGCCGCTGTCCGGGGCGAGGCGCAGCAGGGCGCCGGAACGTTCGGTCACGAGGACATCGCCATCCGGCAGGAAGGCCATGGCCCAGGGGTGGTCGAGCCCATCGGCAATGGTCTCGGTGCGCACCTCCGCGGCCGCCTGCAATGGCAGCAACAGAAGCCCGAGCAGACACAGTGCAAGGGCGGATCGCGTACGCGGCATGATGATTCCCCTCGGGGGGTCTGGAGACCCGGACAGCATACCGCCATCGACAGGACCCGGCCCAGCCCGGCCCCACGCGGTAACTTGTCGCGACTGGCAACCAATCCGCGCTGCTGTCAGGATACCGTCAGCGATAGATTGGCCACCAGCCGGAACCGAAACGCATGACCACCAATCTTGGCGGCACCCCCATCCTCGACTGGCAGCAGGCCAGCGATCTCGTAGCCTACCAGGAAGGCCGACCGGCGGCGCGCCTGCACACGGATGTCGACAGTATCTACACGGCGATCCGCCACCGCCTGGGCAAACACGGCCCGCTCGACGTCGGCGACGAGGCCGGCCAGGTCATCGGTTCACTGCGGCTGGATGAAGCGGGACATCTGCGCCTCGAGCGCAACGTCTGAGGCCGAACGGGACCCGGCCACCCGTTTACCCCTCCTCGATACGCAGGGCGCTCAGTGTGCCAGTGATCGAGGCGCCGGTTTCGATCGACATCGAGCCGTAGCGCACATCCCCCTCGACAACTGCACCGCTGCGTACGTCGAGATGCCCGTCCACGGTCACCGTCCCGGTAACGTGGCCGTCCAGCCGTGCGCGGCCCACGTGGATATCGCCCTCGATCCGGGCATTCGGGCTCACGATCAGGGCCGCGTCATCGCTGGATGCGAGCACATTCCCCCGGACCACGCCATCCACCCGCAGACCGCCACCGACGTGACAATCACCGCGGGCACGGTCACGTACACCAATGATGCTGGTGATGTCGGCATCGCTCGCATGGCGAAACTCGTCGGGCATGGCCGGGTTGCTCCGGGTCGCTCAGTTCAGACGCGACAGATTAGTAGTCTTGCCGGACAGAAGCCACCGTGACGCGTAACAGCGCCTGCCAGCCCGCACTGGCGCCCGGCCATCAGGCCTGTCCCTGCCGGCGCCGCATCCGGCGCGCGCGCATGCGCTGGAGGGTCCAGCCGATCGAGACCACGGCCGTCGCCCAGGCCGCCGTCCGCAGCCCATGGGCCAGTTCGACATCGCCCGCCACGGTCCAACCCGGCAGGAACAGACGCGCGGCCATCGAGCCGCTCAGCAGAGAGAAGGTCAGGACCAGCGACAGGTAATACAACTGGCGGCGTCGGAGACCGAGGACGGCGAAGGCCGCAAGGTGCACGAGGAACACCAGCAGCAGGGTTGCAGTCAGAAGCATGGCATTCCACCTGGTAGCGTGCCGGGCTGTGGGTCATACTGGATACACACGGCATGATCACCGTGTAAAGGAGGTCGACGATGGTTGACAACGTCGTCAAACGGCACCTCAGGGGCGAAGGGCGCCTGTGGTCCGTATTCTGGCTCTGGGGCGTCCTCGGCAGCTGGATCCTGTTCGGGCTGTTCTACGCGGCGCTGCAGAACATCGGGGTGACCTGGATTCTGTTCCTCGTCTCGGCCGTCGTGATGGTGCCGTACACCACCTGGATCCTGACATCCGTGTGGATGTGCGCGCGCAACGTCGCCAACCCGATGTGGGGCGATGCGGCCCGCTTCCTGACGTTCGTCTGGGCGCTGAACGTCGGCGTGGTCGGCGGCTGGATGATGTCGGAGCTCGTGCTGCGCTGACCGGGGCCGTCCCCGACGCCCCCGGTCAACCCGCCCGCGCGGATCACCCGCGGCGATCGCGTTCCGCCTCGTGATCCGCGGGCGCCTCGTCGCGGTCGCCGTCACCCGGGCGCTCGTCGCCCTCGGGTGCCGCCGCAGCGGCGGGCGCCTCCGGGGCATCCGCGGACGGTGTCGGTCCATCGGCCCCGGCGTTGTCGGTCGCCGGTTCTTCCCCCGGCGCAGCGTCGGGCTCGCCTGTGCCCGTGGAAGCCGGCGCGGCGCTGGCGGGCTGGTTCGTCTGACGCGCCACCAGGTTCGGATCGGCCTCCTCCAGAAGTTCGCGGGCGCGGCCCTCGGAAAGCCCGAGGTTCTGCGCCGTCTGCGCGAACTGCTGAAAGAAGGTGCGGTAATCCGAGGCGAGCTTGCCGAACATGCGTGCGCTCTCCTCGAAATGACGGTTCACCTCCGCGCGAACGGCTTCGGCTTCCTCGCGGGCCGTATCCCGCTCCTGCTCCATAGCCTCCACGCGCCGCTGGCGAGGTGCCGACATGCGCCCGCCAATGAACCCCGCCACCAGGGCGAGCACGATGGCGATGATCGAAAGGACCCAGTATTCCGTTTCCATGGTGGAACTCCCCGCGCCGTGCTGGCGCTATCCGGTTGCAACGTACCCGCGCACTGTAACGAGCCTCATTGTTTTAGCCTAATGCAGGATCTCCGCGACGTCCCGCAGTCATTCGGGGCCTCAGCCTCGACGCGTCGGGTTTCCTTCGTCAACCCACCCCACGGGGTCGTGAACGGGGTCGTGGGAGATCACGGTCGGTTGGTGGCGACACTTGTCGGCTGTGCCAGGATTACACGAAACGGAAGCGAAGGTCGTCAGCGATGGATCCGAAGCAGCTGCAGCGGACACTCGAGCGGATCGATGGCCGCGGTTACAAGGCGTATCACGATATCGCGGGCGTGCACGAGTTCCCCCGTTTCACGCTGTCCGTCGATCACGTGCAGGCGGACCCGTTCGCCGCTCCGTCGCGGCTGCGGGCATTCGTGCCCTGGGCCCGTGCCGGGTTGCCGGACGCCGCCACTGCCAGCGAAGCCCGGGCACGGGCAGCGCGAGATTTCATCGCCCGGAGTTTCCGGGCGGCAGCGGCCTCGATCGAGGAAATCGGGATCGACGCCGGCGCGCAGACCGTGCTTGAACGCACGGCCTGCCTGTTCACCGATGACGGCGTCGAGCTCCGTTTCCGCGTGCAGTTGCCGGCCAATGGCCGGCGGATTCGTGGCGAACGTGCCCGCGATCTGCTCTGCCATTACCTCCCAGACTGCGTGCGCGCCGCGGCGGAATACGAATGCCTCGATGGCGAGCGACTGGAACGCCACTGCGCGGCCGTCGAAGACCAGTGCGCGCTGCGCGAATGCCTGGCCGACAACGGACTGGTCGGGTTCGTCGGCGCGGGTGCCATGCTCCCGCGCCGCAGCGGGATCGACGACCGCCCGCTGACGGATGGGATCGCCTTCAGCCCACCCGACGCGCCTCGGATCACTGTGAACGTGCCCAATGCCGGCCCGATCACGGGCATGGGCATACCGCGTGGAATCACGCTGATCGTCGGTGGCGGTTTTCACGGCAAATCGACGCTGCTCACGGCCCTCGAACTCGGCGTGTATGACCATATCCCCGGCGACGGTCGCGAGCGCGTGGTGGCCGATCCGGCGGCGGTCAAGATCCGCTCCGAAGACGGTCGCCCGGTCGCCGGCGCGGATCTGTCGCCGTTCATCAACAATCTGCCCTATGGCAAGTCGACGACCGCGTTCAACACGGAACTCGCCTCCGGGTCCACGAGCCAGGCGGCCGCACTGCAGGAGGCACTGGAGACCGGCGCCTCGACCCTGCTGGTCGACGAGGACACCTCGGCAACCAATTTCATGATCCGTGACGAACGCATGCAGGCGCTCGTTGCGAAGGACCACGAACCGATCACGCCATTCGTCGACCGGATCCGCCAATTGCGCGACGAACTGGGCGTATCGACCCTGCTGGTCATGGGGGGGTCGGGTGATTATTTCGATTGCGCCGACACCGTCATCGAAATGCACGCCTACCAGCCGTACGACGTCACGGAACGCGCCCACGCGATCGCCGCGGAACACGTAACCGGCCGGCACGAGGAACATGCCGGGCCGTTGACCCGCCCCGCCATTCGCCAACTCGATCCCCGCTCGGTGAATGCCGAGGTCCGCCCGGGCAAACGGAAGATCCAGGCCCGCGGACGCGACACGCTCGTCTTCGGGCGCGGCGACATCGATCTGCGCGCGGTCGAGCAGATCGTCGATCCCTCACAGGTGCGCACGATCGGTCTGTTGCTCGCGCTGCTGGGAGAGGAGCCCGAGCGCATCGACGACCCGCCCGCATGGATCGCCAACCGCCTCGCGGCCGGCTGGCAACGGATCGCTCGCCATCCCGACGGCGATCTCGCCCTGCCCCGGACCGCCGAGGCCGTCGCCGCGCTCAGTCGCCTGCGCGGCGCGCGCCTCGAACAGCCCGGGGAATCGACGCCCTGAACCGTGCGCCGGCCCGGACTGCTATGCTTGGGCCCGCTCTCCGCCGACTGAACCCCCACACCCGATGCCCCGCACCGTTGACTGCGCCGTCCTCGTACCGTTGTTCGCCGGCCCGGAAGGGGACCTGCGGCTGCTATTGATCCGGCGAGTAAACCGCGGCGCCCACGCCGGGCAGATCGCACTGCCCGGTGGCAAACACGAGCCCGGTGACGCCACGCTCGCGGCGACGGCGATTCGTGAGACGGTCGAGGAGACCGGTACCGCCGCCAGCGGCATAACGCTGATTGATTCCCTGCCGCCCGTCGATACCTTCACCACCGGCTTTCGGATCCATCCGTTCCTCGCCCGCATCGAACGACCGGACCACTGGCAGCCGGAACCTGGCGAGGTGGCCGAGATCATCGAACTGCCCGTGGCGGACCTGCTGCGCCCCGAGGCCCGGCGGCGTGAACGCATTGCCGCGCCCGGCCTCGCCAAGCCAGGCGAATTCCCGTGTCTGCGCGTCGGTTCCATCCGGATCTGGGGTGCAACCTGGCGGATTCTCGAGCCGCTGCTCCCGCGGCTCGCCGATCCACCGTGACCATCGGGAAAGGCAGCTCCAGCAAGGCGCGGAGAGCTCGGCCGTGATACCGGCGTAGGTCGGACTTCCAGTCCGACGCGTCGAAGCCTTCGATCTGTCGGACTGGAAGTCCGACCTACGCCCGCTCGGAGCGTGGGTGCGAAACCAGACCCGATCGATGAACTTCGCGTAACGGTACGGACAGGACCGGTTCACCTTGTCCCATGCAGAATGCTCAGCATCGAACGATGGGACATTCCCCTGCGGTCGATGGCAATCAGGCAAGACCCTCCCCCCCTGGAGCCGCACTCGCTGCGGCTCTTTTTTTTGTCCAGCGCGGCCACCGCCCGGGGCACCGGATGAAAATCCTGTAATTCGCCGCACAGGACCCGTAAATATCATGGCGTGCACGGTATGCGCTCGTTTGGCCTCAACGAGGTCGATGCACTACTACACAGACCGACCGGAAACAGAGGGGAATTCGTATGACCAACGCCAGACGGCTTAGCGGCGCCATCGCACTCGCGCTTTTGCTGGCACTCGCGCCCGCGACCATGGTGAGCGCCGCCGACAACGAAGGCTCCGGCCAGTCCGGGAACGCCAGTGACCAGGCCGATGCCGCCGCCGCGAACGAGCCGGTGACGGAGGCCGATCTCGAGAAGTTCGCGGCCGCCTACGGCCAGTTGCAGACGGTTCGCGCCGAATACGGCCAGAAACTGCAGCAGGCGGAAGACGAGTCGAAGCAGCAGGAGCTGCGCAAGGAAGGCCAGCAGGCCATGGTCAGCGCGATCCGCGACGAGGGCCTGAAGATCGCCGAGTACCGCCGGATCGGCAAGCAGCTGAACAATGACGAGGAACTGCGCTCCAAACTGCAGAAGATGATGCAGGAGCGGAGCGGCAACTCGGGCTGATTGCACCGCCGGGTGGCGCCGCGGCCAACCGTGGCGTCATCCGCCGCCCGCGCGGGTCAACGCCATGATTGGCTCGCACATCGATGCGGCCCGTATAATGTCCCCGGAGCAACCACCTCCGGGAGCGCTCAACGGAATCGCCCCACCCCTCCCCTGCCGCTCAGGGCTCTGCCGTATCGCCCGCCCTGCCAAACCCAACGGAACCGAAATGGTGCAGACGCAGGTCAGCGCGGAGATCGATCGGCCGGTCGCGACGGTCTTCGAGTTCGTCGCAGTCGAATTCTTCGCGAATTATCCGCGTTGGTCGCCGGAGGTCCGCGAGCTTGAACCGCTCGACGGCACCGCGGTGGAGCCTGGGATGCGGGCGCGCCAGGTCCGGGTGGACCGTGGCCGGCGCAGCGAGACCATCTTTTGCGTCACCCACCTTGAACCCGGCCGCCGCGTGCGATTCGAGGGTGTAGACCGGCCGGCTTTCGCCATCGAGTACGAATTCGAACCGATGGGGCCGGCACGCTGCCGGCTCGACTTCACTTTTGAGCTCCGGCGACTGGAGATGTACATGCGGCCGTTCGAGCGCCTGATCCGGCGTGCCGTGCACGAAGGCAGCGAGACAGCCGTCGCCAACATCAAGCACCTGATCGAGCACGAGCGCTGAGCGCCCGGCCGGGGCAGGCGCATCATGAACAACCGGTAATACGGCGGACAGGCCCCGGAAAACGCTGCGCTGGACAATGACGAGCGTGCGAAACTTTCATTCTGATTGTCGTTACAGGAGATTTTCCAGGATGCGGACCCGAATTCCGATGCTCACCACGGCCCTGCTCGGTGCGGCGCTTCTCGTCGGCGCCGGCGCCCCCGCGCACGCCGACGGGCGTGTACCCGATTTCACGACCATCGTGGAAGACAACCGCAGTGCCGTTGTCCATATCGCCACGACCCAGACCGTCAGCCAGGGTTCCGGGAATATGCCCGAAGGCCTGATGGAGCGCCTCCCGCCGGACAGCCCGTTCCGGGAGTTTTTCGAGCGTTTCGAACGCGGCGATCCGGGCCGCCAGCGCGAGCGCAGTTCGCTCGGCTCGGGGTTCGTGATCTCCGATGACGGTTACATTCTTACCAACGCGCACGTCGTCGCCGAGGCCGACCGGATCATCGTCAAACTGGAAGACCGCCAGGAGTACGAGGCGAAGGTCGTGGGCGTGGACAAACGCAGCGACGTCGCCCTGCTCAATATCGAGGCGGAGGGCCTCGATACCGTCGAACTCGGGGATTCCGAACGGCTGCAGGTCGGCCAATGGGTGCTTGCGATCGGCTCGCCCTTTGGTCTTGAGCACACGGCCACGCAGGGAATCGTCAGCGCCCTCAATCGCAACCTGCCCAACGACACCTACACGCCTTTCATTCAGACGGACGTGGCGGTTAATCCGGGCAACTCCGGCGGCCCCCTGTTCAATGGCCAAGGCGAAGTGATCGGTATCAACTCGCAGATTTTCAGCCGTTCGGGCGGTTACATGGGCCTGTCGTTCGCCGTGCCGATCAATACGGCAATGGACGTCGTCGAGCAGCTCAAGAAGCACGGCCGGGTCGAGCGCGGATATCTGGGCGTGAACATCCAGCCCATCGATCGCGGTCTCGCCGAGTCGTTCGGTCTCAACAAGCCGATTGGCGCCCTGATCTCCGATACGGTGACCGACGGTCCCGCCGCGCGGGCCGGTCTCAGGGCAGGCGACGTAATCCTCAAGTTCGATGGCAAAGTGGTCTCCGAAGCGGCGGATCTGCCGCCAATGGTCGGCCGGACCCCCGCCGGTGAAACGATCGAGGTGGTCGTCCTGCGTGACGGTGAGCGCCAGACCATCGAAGTCGAACTCGGCGAACTGTCGGAGTACGAAGAAACCGCCGAGAAGGCAACCGGCAAGGACGACAGCTCCGAGGAAACGGCGCTCAACGTCGCCGTCCGCGAGCTGACCTCGGAGGAGCGCAACGAGCTCGGTCTGGGCGAGCGCGGCCTGCTGGTGCAGCGCGTCGGCGCCGGGCCAGTTGCCGAGGCGGGCATCCGCCCGGGCGATATCCTGCTGCGGCTGGGGCGTGAGGAACTGACGAGCGTCGGGCAACTCAAGAAGACGGTCGAGTCGCTGCCCCGTGACCAGCCGGTCGCCGTGCAGATCCGCCGCGGCGATAACACCCTTTTCGTGTCGCTGACGCTGCCGACGAAGGATTGAGAAATCCCGCGGTGGCATACTCTGGGCCTGGCGGTCCGGCCTCCGGACCGCCCTTTGTGCCAACCCGCCCCCGACCGGCCACGTACCGGTCGGTTTTTTTCAGTGCGGGCCCATAACCGAGGCAGAGACCGATGCGTATTCTGGTGATTGAAGACGAAGCCGAGGTCGCGGCATACCTCTCCAAGGGGCTGCGTGAACACGGCTACACGGTCGAACAGGCAAGCGATGGCAAGGACGGCCTGTTCCTCGCGCTGTACGAGGAATTCGACGCCATGATCATCGATCGCATGCTCCCCAATGTGGATGGGTTGTCGATCATCCGTTCCGTGCGTCAGGCCAATATCGCCACCCCCGTTCTCATCCTGTCCGCGCTCGGTCAGGTCGATGACCGCGTGGCCGGACTGCGCGAGGGCAGTGACGACTACCTCGTCAAACCGTTCTCTTTCTCCGAGTTGATCGCGCGCCTGGAGGCGTTGCTGCGCCGCCCCACGCCATCCGGCAGCCAGACCCGTCTCGTCGTGGGGGATCTGGAGATGGACCTGCTCGGCCGCACCGTACATCGCGGTCAGGACACGATCGAACTCAAGCCGCGGGAATTCTCTCTGCTCGAATACCTGATGCGTCACGCCGGCCAGGTGGTCACGCGGACCATGCTGCTGGAGCATGTCTGGGACTACCATTTCGATCCGCAGACCAACGTCATCGATGTTCATATCAGCCGCCTGCGCCAGAAGATCGATCGCGGCTACGAACAGGAAATGCTGCAGACGGTCCGCGGCGCGGGCTACACGTTGCGCGCGCCCGAGCAGGCGAAGTCCGAATAAGGCGTATCACGCAGAGCCGCAGAGGGCGCGAAGGAAAGTCGGAATCGAGTTCTCGCCAAGGCACACCGCGCGGATTGTGGTGACTGGGTCATGAGCATGCAGATCAGATCACTACTGAAAAGTGCGACGTTCCGTCTGGCCGCGCTGTACACGATCCTGTTCACCGTATCCGTCGTCGGACTGCTCGGATTCGTGCACTACGCGACGGCGGGCTATCTGGCGCGTCAGACGGACGCCGCCATCGCCACGGAAGTCGCGGAACTCGCCAACCGCTACCGCAACGGGGGGACCGGTGCCCTCGCGCGCGAAATCAGCAACAAGTCGGCTGCCAACATCGGCGGGCAGTCGGTATACCTGCTGACCGACAAGGAAATGAATCCGATCGCCGGCAACATCAGCCGCTGGCCGGAGCCGGTGGCCCCGGATGCATCCGGCTGGCTCGAATTCCAGCTCGAGGCCGGCACCAACACCGCCTATCCCGTCCGTGCGCGCGTCTTCACCATCGGCAACGGCCTGCACCTGCTGGTCGGGCGCAACGTCGTCACGGAACGCTCGTTCCAGCGCCTGATCGCCGGGGCCTCTGCCTGGGGGCTGGGCATCGCCGGCGCACTCGCGATCGGCGGCGGCTTCATCACCAGCCGGATGCTTGCCCGCAGGCTGCGGCGGATCAACCAGACCGCTCACGAAGTGATGGCCGGCGACCTCCAGCAGCGGGTACCGATCCACGGTGCGGACGATCCGTTCGACCGCCTCGGTCAGAACCTCAACCGGATGCTGGACCAGATCCAGGATCTGATGGATGGCGTGCGCCAGGTCTCGGACAACATCGCGCATGACCTGCGCACGCCGCTGACCCGACTGCGCTGGCGCCTGGAGCGCCTGCAGGCGGGCGACGACCCCGACGGGACCCTGCTCGATCAGGCGATCGCGGACGCCGACAGCCTGCTGACCACGTTCCACGCACTGCTGCGCATCGCGGAGGTCGAATCCGGCAGTCGCCGGCGATTCGCCCGCATCGATCTCAGCGATCTGATCGATGATGTCGGTGAACTCTATGAGCCGGTAGCGGCCGCACACGAACAGACGCTGTCGGTCGAAAGCGGCGACCACATCCGCACCCTCGGCGACCGTGACCTGCTCTTCCAGGCACTGACGAACCTCGTCGACAATGCCGTGAAATACGCCCCCTCGGGCGGTCGCATCGAGCTCGCCGCCCGCGAGACCGAAGCGGGACCGGAACTGGTCGTAGCCGACAGCGGACCGGGCGTGCCCGCGGAGGAGCGCGAAAACGTGCTCGAGCGCTTCGTGCGCCTGGAGACGCATCGCCGTTCACCGGGCAGCGGCCTCGGCCTCAGCCTTGTGGCCGCGGTCGCCAAACTGCACAGCGGCGATCTGCTGCTTGAGGACAATGACCCCGGATTGCGGGTGCGGATGACGCTGCGGACGGAGGAAGCGGTCTGAGAATATTCCGCCGATCAGTTCGCGTCGGGCCCGATGCGGCCGAGGCCACCCAGCGCCCGACGCACCGATTCCAGACCCAGGCGGCCGCGCCATTCCGGCGGCCGATCGATCGCGCAGGTGAGATCGTCGACCTGGGGCTGTTCATCCGAATGCAGACGCAGTTCGAGATACCAGGTGATATGACCGAGCCCGCCACCGCCCCGATCGAGCCCCGCAAGCACCGGCAACGGGCCGGCGAGCCGTACACCCTCGAGCGGTGATGCCGCCGCCCGCGCGCCCGAACGGGTCGCTTCGACCCGGAATCGCCCGGGCCTGATCGCCTTCTGCAAAGCCTCGTCGCCGTCGCGACGCAGACCAACACTGCACCAGGGCGCGAACCGATTACGATCGTGATAACGCGTGACCCGCCCGGCCTGGAAATAGACCCGCGCCTCATCGACCGCCAGCATCAGCCCTTCCTCGATCACGAGGACCGAGCCGGGCACGATCGGCGTATCCATGCGCGGGCCGGATCCCGTGGACGACGCGCAGCCGGCGCCGAGCAGCAGGGCCGCCAGCACGGCGATTGCGGACGTTCGGGGACGGAACGGGTTCATCATGCCCCGATCATAGCTGCCCGGCGGGCCACATGCCGAACGGGCGTCAGCCGGACTGCTGCAGCCCGTGGGCGATGCCGTTGACCGTCGACAGCAGCGAACGGAAGAGCGCGTCATCGTCGCGCCCGGTGGCGCGCCAGCGCTTGAGCAGGTCCACCTGGACGAGGCTCATCGGATCCATGTAGGGATTGCGCAGCCCGATCGAGCGCTTCAGTGCCGGCTCGTCGTCGAGCAGTTGCCGGTTGCCCTTGAGGCGCAGAATGAGATCCACGGTCCGGTCGTACTCGGCCTGGATCACGTCGAAGACCGGCCGGCTGTTCTCGGGTGCGAGTTCGGCATACCAGCCCCCGATACCGAGATCGACTTTCGCCAGCACCATCTCGGTATCGTTGACGACATTCGCCAGAAACGGCCAGTCCGAGAGCATTTCAGCGACCGCCTCTTCGCCATACTGGTCGACCGCCGCCTGCAGGCCGGAGCCGAGACCGAACCAGCCCGGCAGAACCTGCCGGCTCTGGGTCCAGGCGAACACCCACGGGATCGCCCGCAGGCTCTCGATGCCCTGGTCGGACTTGCGCGCGGATGGCCGCGAGCCGATCGCCATGCGCTCGATCACGTCGATCGGCGTGGCGTGGCGGAAGTATTCGAGGAAACGTTCGTCTTCGTAGACGAGTCCGCGATACGCGGCACGACTGGCCCCCGCGATCCCGGCCATCATGCGCGCCCATTCCTCCTCGCGCGGATCCACCGGCAGTGGCGCCCCCGTCGCCTGGAGCACGGGCGCCAGACTGGTCTCCAGCGTGCGCATGGCGGTCGAACGCACACCGTACTTGGTGTGGATGACCTCGCCCTGCTCGGTGACGCGCAGGCGCCCGCGCACCGAACCGCGTGGCGCGGACCGGATCGCGCGATGGATGCGCCCACCGCCGCGGCTGGTCGTCCCGCCGCGGCCGTGGAAGAAGGTCAGATCGACGCCGAACCGGTCGGCCATGCCGACAAGATCCCTCTGCGCGCACTGCAGGGCCCAGCGCGAGGCGACCAGGCCGCCGTCCTTGCTGGAATCCGAGTAACCGACCATGACGACCTGGCGGTCGCCGCGCGCGGCCAGATGGTCGCGATAATTCGCGTCGGTCAGCATCTGTTCCATGATGCCGGCGCCGGCCTCGAGGTCGCCGACCGTCTCGAACAGGGGCGCGACATCGAGATCGACGCGGCCATCCGGCGTGGTCAGACCGGACCAGCGCGCCAGCAGCAGCAATGTCAGCAGGTCGTCCCGCCCCTGGGTCATGCTGATGATGTAGCAACCGATCGCCCGCGGGCCGTAGCGCTCGCGCAGCTCGCCGATGGCGCGGAAGACGTCGAACGTCTTCGTGCTCTGTTCATCGGTTACCGGCTCGGGATCACGTCCCTCGCTCAGTGCACGTTCCAGGATCTCCGTGCGCTCGGCGGGGTCGCGGTCCGCCCATTGTTCGTCGCCGAGGCAGCGCCCCATGACGGCCCGATGCACGCGCGCGTCCTGGCGCACATCGACGGTCGCCAGATGGAAGCCGAATGTCTCGGCACGGCGCAGGAGCCGGCGGACACTGAACAGGCCAGCGTGTTCGCCGCGGTTGTCGCGCAGGCTGTCAGCCATCGCGCGGATATCGGCGATGAACGCGTCGGGTGTCGCATAGCCGTTCGCCTCGTCGTTAACGGTGGCCTGCAGGCGTGCGGACATCAGGTGGCAGAGTTCGCGGTACGGCATGTTGCGATGGCGCGGCGGGATCCGCCCCGCCGCCGCGGGGAACCGCTCCATGTAATCGGCAACCCGATCGGTGACGGCGGCATCGACGCCGATCCGCGAGGTGGACTGGGACAGACGCCGGGCCAGCTGCGTGAACTCGGTGCGATAGCGCGCGAGGATACTGGTGCGCTGCTGATGGAGCGCGTTGCGCAGGGTATCGGCGTCGACGTTCGGGTTACCGTCCATGTCGCCCCCGACCCAGGACGCGAACCGCAGCAGGGTCGGCAGTTCGACGTGCTCGGCGTCATCGCCAAAGACTTGCTCCAGTGCGTTCTGCACCTCCTCGAAGAATGGCGGCACGATGCGGTAGATGATATCCGTGAGATAGAACAGGACGTGCTCGAGCTCGTCGGCGACGCTCGGGCGCAGGCTGGGGTGTTCCTCGGTCTGCCACGCGGATGCGACCTCCGAGCGGACGACATTCAGCGCCACCCGGTCCTCCGCCGGCGTCATCGACGGATCGAGACGATCGGTCAGCGCACGGATGATGCGCTGCTGCTTCTCCAGGATGGTGCGCCGCGTCGCCTCGGTCGGATGCGCGGTGAATACCGGTTCGATCAGGACGTCGTCGAGCAGGGTCTGCAGGCCTTCGCGATCGAAGCCGGCCGCGCGCAGATCCTCGAACGCCTGCTGCAGCCCTTCGATCTCCGGCGACTCGCCCCGGACCTGACGCTCGCGCAGGCGCCGGATCCGATGCACCTCCTCGGCCAGGTTGACGACCTGGAACAGGGTCGCGAACGCACGCACGAGCTCGCCGGCATCCGCCGCCGAGAGGGTATGCAGCCGCTGGCGCAGATCTTCGGCGGCGTCGGCCTCGCCGCGGCGGTGGCGGATCGCGGCGCGTCGTACCGCCTCGACATTCTCGAAGAAAGCACTACCGCGCTGTTCGTGGATGATCTCGCCGACGAGGTTGCCCAACTGGCGCACGTCCTTGCGCAGGGGGGCGTCCTCGGGTGCGGCGGCCTGCTGGTCGCGCGAATCGGGTGCGGATACCACGGCAATCTCCTGGGCAATGCGCTGGTGCGCCCCTTGCGGGTGAGGGTCGGCCTTTTACTGTACCGTTTTACGGCCTGTCAATGCGCCTGAAACCGGACTTCGCGCTCAGACAACGGCTTTGCCATAATGGGTCGCATTCGGGCATGAGCGCGGACGGCTGCGCCCCGCCCCTGTGGTCCACGGCCCAAAGGCCAGGAGGCAGCATGAAGACAGGCACTGCAACCGCGGCGATCACCGCGATCCTGCTCACGGTTCCAGCGGGCACCGCGTTTGCCGACAAGACGACCGGCGAATTCCCGGCCTGCGGCAAACCCTTCTGGCTCGAGGCGATGCTCGAATTCCAGGATACGGGCAGCACCGAGCGCTACGATCGCTGGCTCAACCACGGCCGCTGCATCGAACTGCGCGAAGGCCTGGAGGTCGACGTGGTGCGCTACTACGGCGACGCGAAAAGCAAACGGGTGGAGTTCGAGATCAACGGCTATCGCTTTTTCACCGTGCGCGAGGCGATCGCCCAGTCACTGTAGCCAGGAGCCTGTCCGCCCGCGGCCCTCAGCCGAACCAGCCCGCCAGCGTCAACAGCGCCAGGGCCGCAAGCCAGAGTACGCCGGTGCGCAATGCCAGCCGACGTGCCCCGTCGGCAGCAGCGGCCGGATGGTGAGACCGCCGGTCGCCATCGCTGCCGGGGGTATCCCGCTCAAGCTCGTCATCGCCCCGCAATGCACCGGTGCCGGTATTGATGAGCAGCCACTGGTTGGCGGTCAGCAGATCGTTGGCCGCCGCCGTGTTGGCGCGCATGCGACCGAGCGCATGCTCGAAGCTGCCCGTCATGGCGTAGCCAAAGGCCATCAGGCGCGCGGGAAACCATCCCAGAACACCGAGCACGTGGCGCAACGCCCGATGCAGAGCCGGACGCGCCACGATCCCCGGGGCCGGCTGCAGCGCCGCCTCAGCCGCCATCCGATAAAGCACCGCGCCGGCCGGCCCCAGCAGGCAGAACCAGAATACGGTGGCGAAGACATGGTCGTGCGCGCGGACCAGCACGGCTTCGACCATGCACCGGCCTTCCTCCTGAATAGTGTCCGGCACCTGCTCGCCGGTGAAACGCTCGTAGAACCAGTTACTGCGTTCGGTATCGTCCGCGCGCCGGGCCTCGATGTAGTCCTCCAGGATGTCGGAGACATCGAGCGGGCCGAGCGTCAACAGCAGCACGACCACGCCGAAGGCGATCGCGACCAGCCCGAACAGCCAGCCCAGCACGAGCCACTGCACAAGGAACACCAGCAGGGCCGGCGGCACCACGACCGCAAGCGCGGCCAGCACCCCCGACTGATCCGCCGGCAGGCGCGTGGCGATGGTCTCCGCCACCGGGCCGAACCACCGGGACACCCGGCTCTCGCGGTGCATTTCCGTGATCCGGTCGATAAACAGACCGATCAAAACCGTGATCAGCGTCATCCCGCAGAACTCCCCGCTATGTTCCCTTGCGCTTCCAGCAGCCGATCGAGACGACGCCAGTCGAAAGCGGGACCAGGGTCGGTCTTGCGCCCCGGCGCCACGTCACAGTGCCCAGCGAGGCACTGCTGATTAAACCGAGGATAAGCGGTGGCAAGCGCCGTCACAACTCCCGCCAGGCGAACATATTGCACCGCCTCGTACGGCCAGTCGTCCATACCCTCCAGTTCGATCCCGACCGCGAAGTCATTACACGCGTCACGCGCCCCCCAGCAGGAGCGCCCCGCATGCCAGGCCCGCTCGTGGAAGGGCACATACTGGACCAGCGCACCGTCGCGGCGGATCAGCACATGCGCGGACACCCGCAGCCCGGCGATCTCCCGGAAATACGGGTGCGCGTCCGGATCCAGCGTGTTCGTGAACAGCCGATCGATCGCGTCGCCACCGAATTCCCCGGGGGGCAGACTGATGCCGTGGACGACCGCCAGCGAAAGATCCCACGGATCGGGACGCGCGTCCCGGTTCGGGGAGGGGCATTGACGGGCCGCATCGAGCAGCCCGGTGGCGGGGTCGACGTGCATGGCCGCGTCCGGATCTTCGTTGACCGAAATATTGAACCCATCCGGTGGCACTGACAACGGAATTGGTGCACCGGAGCGCCCCGTTGATCGGGCGACACCTGTACCATAGCGGTCCGGCACCGAACCGTCAGCAACCCAGGAAGAGAACTTCATGCGCAAAGGAATCCTGATCGGCATCGCAGCGGCCACCATCGGTGCCGGTGCCGCCGCGGCACCGCCCGTTATCGGTACGATCACGCAAAACGAGTTCGCCAACGTCCGCGAGCGCGTGACCGCGGCCTCGCCGTTCGTCCACTCCTGGGACGTCACGACGTTCGACCAGGGCTATCTCGGCGCCACGGCCACCAGCGAACTGACGGTCGGCCACCCCGACTCGGACGAACGCGTCACGATCGTTCTCGATCACCAGATGCAGCATGCCCCGAACGCCGGAACGGACCTGGCCCACATCCAGACACGACCGCGGATCCCGGAAGGCGATCCGCGCCGGATGATACGGGCGCTGTATGGCGACGGCCGCGAGCCGCTGCAGATCGAGACACGCATCGATTTCCTCGCCAACCAGACCATCACCATGCACTCACCGGCGACCGACGGGATGCGCGAGATCGACGGCGTCCGTGTTGACTGGCGCGGTCTCGAAGCCACCGCCACCATCGGTCGCGGCGAGCGCGACTTCACGTATCGCGTCGACATGCCCGGTCTGCGCCTGGAGCCAAACGAGGGTGAACTGAGCGCACTGGCCATCGATGGCGTCGAGGCCAGCGGCAGCTATGCGGCCACCGCATACGACAACGTCTGGACCGGCGGCGCCTCCGGCCGCGTCGAACGCATTGCAATCCAATCCCCGGACGCCGACATCGCCCTCGCCGATCTGCGCTTCTCCGACGATGCCCGGGTCAGTGACGACCTGTTCGGCTTCGCGCTCAAGACATCGGCCGCCGCACTCGACACCCCCGACTACGACCTGACAGAACTACGCCTGAACATCAGCGGCGAACGCATCGCGCCCGCACTCCTCCAGGTCCTGCAGCAGGCGCGTACCAACGGCGACGAGCCCATCGACGGCGACGAGGTCATGGCCCGACTGCGGGCCGCACCATGGGGCGAGATCGCCGCGCACGAGCCCGTGATCCGCCTCGACACGTTCGAGGCGAAAACCGGCAACGACCGAATCGCGATCTCCGCCCAGGCGGGCCTCACGGACCCCGGCGACGCGCAACAGGGCATCGGCATGAACGACCTGTTAGGCCTGGCGCAGGGCGAGATCGACGCAGCCGCCCCGGAACGCATGGTGATCGACGCCGTCGCCCGCAGCATCGCCATGCGCAGCGACACCGACGCCGCCACCGCCGAGCGCAACGCCAACAACACGCTTCTCACCCTGGCCGCACAGGGACTGCTCACCATCGAGGACGGCCAGATCGAGACCAGCGCCCGCTACGACCGCGGCGCCATCAGCATCAACGGCAACCCGCTGTTCGGCGGTTGAGCGATCACCAGCCGCGTGAACCGCGCCATCGACGTATTTGGCGGAATCGCAACGCGAAAGCGGGACGATAGCCCGACTCGACAGGGATACGTTTGCTCGGCGTCAAGCCGTGACCGGTCAGCGGGGCGTGCGTAGAATGGCCGCTCTTCCTCGCCTCCCGCTCGGGAATGCATGGCCGATCTGAATCCACAGCAGCGCGCCGCGGTGCGCCATATGGGTACGCCGATGCTGGTGCTCGCGGGCGCCGGCAGCGGCAAGACGCGCGTGATCACCCACAAGATCGCATGGCTGATCCGCGAGGCCGGTCTGCCGGCGAAGGGCGTGTTCGCGGTGACGTTCACCAACAAGGCCGCGCGCGAGATGAAGGAGCGCGCCTCGCAGACGCTGAAGAAGGAAGAATCGCGCGGGCTGTCGGTGTCGACGTTCCACACGCTCGGCCTGTATCTGCTGCGCACGGATGGCAACGCGATGGGTTATCGGCGCGGGTTCACGATCATGGACTCGACCGACAGCCTGACCGCGATCAAGGAGCTGGTGCGCGGCGAGACCTCGGGCAACCTGAACGAGGAAGACGAACTGCGCGGCATCATCAGCCGCTGGAAGAACGATTTCATCAGCAGCGACCGGGCACTCTCGATCGCCGAGGACGAGCAGGAGGCCCGCGCGGCGCGCGTATACGGGCAATACGAGAAGTTGCTGCACGCCTATAACGCGGTCGACTTCGATGACCTGATCGTGCAGCCGGTGCGCATGCTCAACGAGCACCCGGAGATCCGCGAGCGCTGGGACAATCGCGTCCGCCACCTGCTGGTGGACGAGTACCAGGACACGAACAACGCGCAGTATGAGCTGGTGAAACAACTCGTGGGCGTGGGCGGTGGCCTCACGGCGGTGGGCGACGACGACCAGTCGGTCTACGCCTGGCGCGGTGCGCGGCCGGAGAACCTGGCCCGGCTGGAGAGCGACTTCCGCGGCCTGAAGATCGTCAAGCTGGAACAGAACTACCGTTCCAGCGCCCGCATACTGCGCGCGGCGAATCACCTGATCGGCTACAACCCGCACGTGTTCGAGAAACGTCTCTGGAGCGATCTCGGGCTCGGCGACCCCATCCGCGTGATCGCCTGCCCCTCCGGCGAGGACGAGTGCGATCGGGTCGCCGCGGACATCCTCTCGCGGCGCCTGCGGCACGGCCTCAAGTGGAGCGATTTCGCGATCCTGTACCGGGGCAATTTCCAGGCGCGCCCGTTCGAGAAGGCGCTGCGCGAGCGCAATATCCCCTACCAGGTGAGCGGCTCGGCGTCGTTCTTCGACCGCGCCGAGGTCAAGGACATCCTCGCCTACGCCCGGCTGATGGCGAACCCCGACGACGACACCGCTTTCCTGCGCGTGGTGAACACACCGCGCCGGCAGATCGGCGCCGCCACGCTCGAGAAGCTGGGCCATTATGCCCGCAACCGCGGCACGTCGATGCTTAACGCCAGCTTCGAGATGGGGCTGGGCGAGCATGTCTCCGGGACGCCGCTGCGGCGGCTGCAGCAGTTCGGCGAGTGGATCGTCTACATGGGCGACAACGCGCAGCGCGGCGATCCGCTCGCCGTGCTGCGCCAGACCATTGACGAGATCGGTTACCGCGACTGGCTCGACGAGATCTCCAGCGATCTCAAGACGGCCGAGCGGCGCGCGGGCAACGTAGAGGAACTGCTCGCCTGGATCGGGCGCATGGCGAGCGACGAGGACGGCAACGAGCGAGACCTGCCGGCGCTGGTCGCGCGCCTGACCCTGATGGATATGCTCGACCGTCAGAGCGACGACGAGGGCGGCGACGCCGTCAGCCTGATGACGCTGCATGCAGCGAAAGGGCTGGAGTTCCCGCACGTGTTCATCGCCGGCATGGAGGAGGAAGTCCTGCCGCACCGCGCGAGTCTTGCCGAGGATCGCCTCGACGAGGAGCGTCGTCTGGCCTATGTCGGCGTGACCCGGGCCCAGCGTTCACTCACCCTCACCTATGCCGAAAAGCGCCGGCGCTGGGGCGAGGACATCGAGTGCGAGCCCAGTCGATTCCTCGAGGAACTGCCGGATGACGATCTGGTCTGGGAGGGCACGCGGGCACCCAGCGATCCGGAATCCCGGCGGGCGGCGGGCCGCGAGCAGATGGCGAATCTGCGGGCGCTGCTCGGCGAGTAACGGCGTTTCGGTTGGTTGAGGACTGAACGAGACACCGCCCCGGCATACCAACCCGTCCCCGGATTCCGTTTCACTCCATCCGGGCTACGTTACTGCGTTGCGTCTGAGCGGCGACCGCGCCCAGCCCCATCCGTTTCAGTCCCTCGGGACGGGGTCCTCGTCGATCCGCAGGTCGTAGTCCTCTACCAGGCGCGTCAGCACGTGGCGCTGGTCCGCGTCCAGCGACAGGGCCCGAAGACCGTTGCGATGGTAGGCGGGATGGGTCG
>Ga0306907_1000324_pt1 | contig 22507 bp, 20 predicted proteins | sample AntRauTorcE11898_FD_190415 | JGI IMG/M metagenome (GOLD analysis project Ga0306907, IMG submission 190415) | Saline lake microbial communities from Rauer Islands, Antarctica - Metagenome Torckler E11 #898 (v2) (version 2) | ecosystem: Environmental > Aquatic > Non-marine Saline and Alkaline >... | reverse complement strand
CTCAGTGATCCCCATATAGAATCGCCACCAACAGAGCAAAGCCGGTAACATGGAACAATGGGTCATCATTTTAGGCATTTGCGGACTTTATCTTGCCATAACCCTGGCCATGGGAATTATCCCCGGGCGCAATGTCTCCAACAGCATAAGCGGCTATGTGGCCGGTGACCGCAGCATGAACCTGCTGCTACTCTATTTTGTGATGGGCGCTTCTATCTTTTCATCCTTTGCTTTTTTGGGCGGACCGGGTTGGGCGTATTCACGCGGAGCTGCTGCATTTTACATTATTGCCTACGGGGCCACCGGTATGATACCGCTCTATTTTTTCGGACCCAAAGTGCGTCGCCTCGGCAAAAAACATGGCTTTGTAACCCAAGCCGAACTTCTTGAAGATCGCTTTAACAGCCAATCCCTTTCGGTAATTTTAGCCGTTCTCAGTATTGTAGTGTTCATCCCCTACCTCACCCTGCAAATGAAAGGCGCCGGCTATATCATCACCACAATTAGTGAAGGGGCCGTTCCCCAGTGGGCCGGAGCAGGCGTTGCCTATCTGGTGGTTCTGGTGTATGTATTTTACAGCGGGGTGATGGGAGTCGGCTGGACCAATACATTTCAAGGACTTTTTATGATGGTCATTGCATGGTTTTTAGGTCTTTATTTGCCCGAAAAGTTATATGGCGGCGTGGGTGAAATGTTTACCCAAATTGCTAATAGTCCGAATATTAACGGTAGCCAAATGCTTACGGCCCCGGGATTAGCCGCTGACGGCACCCCCTGGAGTTGGTGGGGATTCAGCTCGGCGGTCCTTGTTTCAGCCATTGGCTTTTCGGTATGGCCGCACTTTTTTATGCGTTCCTTTGCCGCCAAGAGCGACAAAACAATGAAGCTTACCATTGTGCTGTATCCTTCATTCCAGCTCTTTTTAGTGCCTATATTATTAATTGGTTTCAGCGCCATACTGGCCTACCCCGGTGTTCAACCCGCAGATACCATTTTGCCCTTCATCCTTACGCAGTTGGAGCTGCCGGTTGTTATTATTGGATTGGTTTGTGCCGGCGCGCTGGCCGCTTCCATGTCCTCCGGTGATGCCATTTTGCATTCAGCAGCTTCCGTAGGTGTGCGCGACGGGCTTGCAAAATTCCTACCTGACCGTTGGAATACCGACCGAAAGCAACGACAGCTTATACGCCTATTTGTGATCCTCATAAGCTTAATTGCCTATTACTTTGCCGTGGTCTCCAATGTGCCCATCGTCAATTTACTGTTGGGCTCTTACGGCGGGGTGGCTCAAATTTTCCCGCTGGTTGTGGGAATGTTTTACTGGCGGCAAGCCAATGGTAAAGGCGCTTTAGCCGGTCTTTGTGGCGGGATAGTTGTTACCGTTTTATTTCTCATTTATCCTGAATGGCGACCGGTTCCTCTGCATGAAGGCATCTATGGTCTGATTGTCAATATTATTCTTTTCGTCAGTATCAGCCTGGCAACACAACCTGAATCGGAATCCCAAATCAACCGTTATATCAACGCCTGAAATATATTCTAAATAAATTGTATTCAAATTTATGAGCATCTCTGCCAATTGGATTAAGAATGCAAGATCCATTTACGGGGCTGGGTTGCCATAATTAATTTGTAGTTTAAATCATCACAATTTTTAGGTGCTGCATGCAGAGCATGGTTAGACCCATCAACCGCAGAGCAGTTAATGGAAGATGTGTTTTGATAAAATGACAACCCAGTTCCGCAAAAAATTGTCTTTTTTATAAAATTTCGGACAATCAATTATCTTCTTTTCCTATGGAATCAACGAAAACTGAGCCAGATCTGCCAATTATTTTAGAGGATGATCACCTGCTGATTATTGACAAACCCCACGGTGTGCTTTCGCAGGAAGATCACACCGGCGATCCCGATGTGCACACCCTTTGCAGGCAATACATTAACAGAAGTAGTGGGAGTAATTATTTGGGATTACTGCACCGGCTGGACCGCCCTGTAGGCGGGCTCATGATGTTGGCTAAAACACCGCAGGCAGCGCAGGAAATATCGCGCCAGTTGCGCGACCGGCTTATCCAAAAAACCTATTATGCCGTGGTAGAAGGCCAACCTCCGGGCAACGGACTCCTCACCCATTATTTGCTCAAAAAAAATGAACCGAATGTGGTAGAAACGGTTTCTGAAGAATCCGGAAAAGGCAAAGAAGCCGTCCTTTCATTTACGAAAAAGGAGCAAAAAAGAAATTTAGCCCTGCTTGTGGTGCATTTACATACCGGACGTACCCATCAAATTCGGGTGCAGCTATCGGCAGAAGGTTATCCCATCTGGGGCGATTATAAATATGGCCGCTCGCAACCGGATGGTCGCACCATTGCATTACGTTCTGTCGAGCTCATATTCAATCACCCTGCAAGCGATGAGGAAGTGCACATTGAGCTTCCAAATCTTTCCACAGAGCCTTGGAATAAGTTTTAAATATGTTATTTAACTATTGAATGACACACCCCGTCTTCAGTCCCAATAAATCAGGACTGAAGCCACCCCTCTCAAGAGGGGACTTTTAATTCATTATCTATTTAGGATTAATCAATCGTTTCAGATATTTATAGTTTATGAAACCGAATAAGATTAGTAATACCGCGGCTTTTATTGGGGTGAAATTTTATGGTTTGACACGGGATCAACACTTCCGGGCTCTTTTTGATGATGAGGTTATTACCTATTACGATCGTCTGGTGGGTCACTTGCCCGCCCCGCTCCGCTACTATCACACAGGGTTGAGGTCTAAGTTACTGCGCAAGTTTTTCGTTTTTTGGGAGGAATTGCTCCTACCGGGCGATTTGATGCACATTATTCTGCGTAAATATTATTTAAGTGGCTGGGTAAACAGGCTAAAACAAAGTGGCTATGAACAGATGCTGGTGCTCGGGGCGGGCTTTGATCATCTGGGTGTATTGAATGTATCAGCTGAATTCCGGTGCCTTGAACTGGACACTCGAAAAATGATGCGTACCAAACAAGACTTTCTTAACAGCCATCGGTATGATCATTCTAACTTGAGGCTTAAAGGGGCATTCTTTACGCGTGATGATTTATACGATCTTTTAAAAGAACAATCACTGCTTGCAGCTGAGGAAAAGACTATCATCATAGCTGAAGGATTTTTTGATTACTTTAGGCAGTCTGCCGGCGCTCAAATTTTAGGTGATGTGGATCGTTATTTCGAAAATGATATTACCCTGTTAAGCACTATTTTTTCACTCCAAGAGCTTTCAGGATTTCGTTCGCAAGTGTATAAAAAAAGCATTAAGCTGGCTGGCGAAAAACTTAAGCTCCATATGGATAGCGCTGCTTATCAATATTTTTTAAAGGGCCAAGGGTATGCCATCAAAAAGTGCTATAGCCCCGATAAAATGAACCAAGAAATCTTGGAACCTTCGCAGATTAATCTGCCGGTTCTTCCCGGTTTTTATCTGCTGGAAGCATTTAGAAATCGAAAGAAGCCGTGAGCATGGGAAATGTTTTGCCTTTGCGAAAAGCCGGCACGACTGCTATCACCGCTCCTGTCTTTTCATTAAACCGATTTACAGATGCCTTGGAAGATATGACGTTGTAAATGGCACTGCCCAAAATGAGTCCGCCGCCAATAAGTATGTTCGTATCGGTTAGGCGTACGTCTTTATCATCCCAACCGAGTGCATCAGCCACATCGCCGCCCATAATTTCACGGGTGGCATCTTTTATTAGAAATCCGCCGCCCAGACGTGCTGCAACGCCCAGCATGCCGCGCAGATAATCTTTGGCATAAAAATTACCGGCCGAAGGCCCCATCATCAAACCGTAAACGGCCAGTATTGAACCCGTGGTTTCAACAGTTTTACTTTCAAAAAGCGTAGCCGCACCAATACCCACAGCCAAAGGGAAAATAGTATTTTTAATCGCCCTGCTACGAGCATCGTCAATGTTTTTAATATTGGGACTATTAAACCGGCTCTGTGCATTGGCCGGGTACGAAAAGATTCCGGCCCAAAAAATTAGCGCTACAAAGGTAATGGATATTTTTTTCATATGATGCAGAATATGCGAAGAGTACGGCAAAAAAGAAAACCCTGTCGGCTGGAACAACCGCAGGGTTTTAAACAGCATAAAATAGATTCAGGGCATCTTATCAGCCAGTATATCCAGCTCTTTAATATCAGGATCTTCGGCAAAAAGGTCAGATGCTTTCTCCATGAGGGCCGCGGCAACATCACCGTTCAGGTGAGCCTGGCGACCGTCCTCGTCCGGGAATACATCAAAAATACCAAATGAGGTAGGTCCCAGCCTAATGGCAAACCATGCCGTGGTTTCGGGCTCATTTTCTACAATGGGCTCGGCACTTTCCAAAAAAGCTTTAACTTGTTCTACTTTGTCGGGCTTTGCTTCCAGGCGCGCTAATAATCCTTTGGTAACCATAATCGTGTTTTTTGTTGGGTTCAAAATGATGTTTGGTTTCTATAGATGGCATCCACCATACAGAACTTGAATGATGGTGAAAGCATTCCGGAAGTACTTGCCAATGCTGGTTATGCTGCATGCAATGAAGGATCTCCCTGTATAAAAAGTTGCCGGATGCAAGGAGATTCTTTCCCGCATCATCGGGACTGCGCTCCGCTCAGAATGATCGGTAGGGTTGTCATACTGAGGCCCACTACGCCGAAGTACCTGTGGCTACGTGGCTGTACCTGGCGAAGCATCTCCAGATAGAAGAAGTTGATTTACAGGGAAATACTTCGATTACACTCAGAATGGAACCAATTTTGAATACCCCTATTCCTCTTCTCCGTCTTCCAGCTGCGGGCGCCCTTTTAGATTATCCGATAATTCCTTGGTGGTAGGCGCGCCCAGATTCCGTAGTTTGTCGGCTTGCCCTATAAGATTCCCACGCCCTGTTTTCAAGCGTTTCATAGCGGTATCATAACTTTCTTGCGATTGGCGAATGCGCATGCCCACATCCTGCAGGCTTTCAACAAAGAGCACAAATTTGTCGTACAACTTGCCGCCGCGCTCGGCTATTTTCTTCGCATTTTGCGTCTGCCGCTCCCGTTTCCATACATTATTAATTGTGGCCAGCGTAGCCAGCAAGGTTGATGGACTGACAATCACAATATTGCGCTCAAACGCATAATTATAGAGCAAAGGATCGGTCTGAAACGCCGCCCCAAAAGCCGACTCAATGGGAATAAACATAAGCACAAAATCAGGGGTTTTATCCTCAAAAAGGTGTTGATAATTTTTTTCGCCGAGACCGCGCGCATGTGATTTTATGGAACTTAAATGCCGTTTTAAAGCCTTTTCTTTTTCATTTTCATCATCAGCCGAGGCAAACTGCTCATAGGCTTTGAGGGATACTTTGGAATCCACCACCATGTATTTTTCATCGGGTAAATAGATCACGGCATCCGGTTGTTTAAGGCGATTATCATCATCGCGCTTACTTACTTGTGTATCGTACTCCAGCCCTTTTCGTAAACCCGAACGCTCCAAAATACGATCGAGTTTAATTTCACCCCAGGTGCCCTGTGTTTTTGAGTCTCCCTTAAGCGCACTGGTTAAATTCTGGGCTTCCTCACTCATTTGCTTGTTGAGCTCAGCCATCTGCTTAATCTGCTCTTTCAGGGATATATTGTCGCGCATTTCTTTTTCATAGGTCTCTTCTACCTTCTTTTTAAACGCCTCCATCTTTTCACCCAAAGGCTTCAACAGCTGATCTATTTTTTCTTCGTTCCGTTTGGTGAATTTTTTGCTCTTTTCATCAAGTATTTTGTTGGCCAGATTCTCAAATTCATCCCTGAAGCGTTCCTGCAGTTCTTTCATTTCCGTTTCTTTATTAGCCAAGCGTTCCTGCAGGTTCTTGTAATTAGCGTTAATTTCTGCCAGTTTATTTTCGGCTTGATGAGCACGTTCTCCAGCTTTACGATGCTCCATTTGTTCATCTTCAAGGCGGTCTGACAAGTTCATATTTCGCTCTTCCAGCCGGCTTACCGTTTGCAGGGCTTCTTCCCGTTCCTGTTCAAGCGCTTGTGCATCATCGGGGCTTAAGTGTTGCTGACTTTTTTGATAAAAATAGGCTATGATGAATCCGAGCAGAAGTCCCACACCTAAAAGGAGTATCGAAATCAATTCCATATAATTTTTGGATGCTTGAGATTAAAAATAAGAAGTTAGAGATTAGAATTTAGATGCTCGAAGCCGTCTGGTTTTATCCAGTATCAAACTTCCAACATCCATCTTCGACGAAAAATAAGAATTGAGGGTAACAAACTGCGTCACCCTTTCTAAAATTAAACCGTAGCGCTGCTATTAGAATCAACCGCCATTTTGCCGGGGCCCATCAGGAAGATAACCAAAAACATAAGTAAGTACATTAGTGCAGCTTCCATGCCGCTGAACGGATCGTTGCCCAAATGCACAAAAAGAAACGCACCGGCCATGTTGATTATAATGAACAGGGCGGCAAGACGTGTGTAAAAGCCCAGAAAAACTAAAATAGCACAGATCCCTTCAGCAAAGGCAGCAAAAATAAGTGTAAATTCCGGCCCGAGCCCAATAGGATCGAGAAACTGGAAATTACCGTTGATAACCATTTCAAGCTTCCCCCAGCCGTGGCCGAAGAAAAGAAAAAATGAGGCGAACACCCGAAGAATCATTGCTGAAATACCGGCATTAACAAAGGCTGAAATATTTGAAGAATTGAGTTTTGACATAACCATAGCCGATTAAATTAAAAGTTATTTAATGAAACGGTTTTGTCAGCTAAAATGCCAATTTTACTCTTCGATATTGGCATTAGTTTTGAGTGAAGCAAAAATTATATCAGCCCCGAAGCAACGGATGCTTCCATGTTGCAGCACAGCCAAGTACGGCGGCCAAAAACAGTATGCCCGGTGCCAGTAGCGGGTAGGAACCTTTCATAGCCGGCCAGATTGATTCAGCAAGCGTAAATGAGGGATTAATTTCTCGCGTAAAAGCAAGGTTTCCAGTAAAATGCAAATATACACCCAATAAGCTGCCCAGCGCCGTTAAAATCATCACCCAGCGCAAAACGACAAGTGCTTTCTTGCTTGGCTTAAACCACACGACCAGCAGAATGATAAACCCAATGTCTGATATTAGAAATGGGGTCCATTGCAGGGTTTCCTGGTAATGTCCGATAAGAACAAGCTCAAAGATAGTGCCCAGATAAATAGCAGCCGTCACCGCCAGCAAGAACCGGCGGAGCCGCTGCTCTGCAGTTTTAGAATCCATGGGTCTATTCAGATTTGATGTAATGTTCTGCCATGGTCATTGCCTCACCGTCGATGTATTCGGAAAGAGCCCGGCTAAACGAATCATTGGAATCATACGGACGTGCGTCAACCAAGCTATTTGCCTGGGCTTCATTCAGCCCCGGTATCTGCATCAGCGTGGCTGCATCGCTTTTATTGCGATCAATGGGTACGAAAATATATTCTTCGTACGCCGCTACCTTATCTTCATCCACATATTTACCAATTTCTTTTCTAAACTGTTGGATGCTTACATAGGGGCGATACTCTTCAAACTCGTGCACCATTTTGTCACCCACATCGGGTATGGTTCGAAATGCCTGCTCGGTTGCCGTGTTGATATTTAATTTTTTCTCCGGAGCAGATATGCTTTCAGCCTCTGCTTGCATGGCATCAGATTCCCGCTCAGTTTCACTCTTATTTTCGGTATTACCCCCGCAGGCCACCACCATTAATGCTAAAAGTGGAATAACGAATGATAATGTTCCTTTTCTGATTACATTTTTCATGTTCAAATAGTTGTATTAGGTGATGATTAATTCACCGTAAATATAAGATTAATCCTATACATATACAGTTTGTAAACGTATCGTTGAACTGTTGATGGCAGAGCATGTAAATCAGTACCTACCCTTTTTCCTCACTCAGCTACAGAAGCAGTGTGGAAAATTCCGGGGCATTCTCATTGTCAAATTCAATGCCCATCATAGATAATCTCGTTCAGAATATAGCCTAAATAATTTAGGTCGCGACTAAAAGTCCGTATCTTAGCGACTCGAAATTATCACCCCAAACATTCCAAAAAAGAGAGGATACCCTACCCCATTTTATGAAGCACTACCTGCAATTTGTGCTTAAAGAACGGCGCCTGTTGTCGTTCGGACTCACATTTACTTTTTTTTCAAGCTTTGGACAAACGTTTCTTATTTCCCTGTTTGTCCCTTTTTTTCTCACCACTTTTAATCTTTCAAATGCCGCCTTCGGTTCCCTTTATTCGCTGGCAACTCTAACGAGCGCTTTATCTCTGCCCTTTCTGGGTAAATGGATTGATCGGCTGCCCCTCAAACGCTTCAGCCTGATGGTAGCCATGGCGCTGATGTTGGCGGCCTTCACCGTTTCCATAGCCTGGCATGTTTCCATTTTATTTGTAGGGCTGTTGATGCTGCGCGTGGCCGGTCAGGGCCTCAGCGGACACACGGCTCAAACCGCAATGGCAAAATTCTATCATTATCAGCGCGGTAAAGCTTTAAGTATTGCCAGCCTTGGCTACCCTTTTGGTGAAGCCATCCTGCCGCTGGTTATTGCCGGACTCATTCCTGTTCTGGGATGGCGCGGCGCCTGGGGCGGTATTACCATCGCCATCGGTTTGCTGCTCATTCCCTTTGTTTATAAAATTCTGGGCGGAAAGATGGATGCCCACACTACTCCCGACCCCGAATTAGCAAAAGAAGCTGATGATTCCGGCGATTATAAAAAAGTGCTGACTGACAAGCGGTTTTATTTACTGCTGCCGGCGGTGCTGTTGCCTGCATTTTGGGTAACCGGACTTTTTTTGTATCAAATTAGCATTGCCGGACAGCTGGGATGGTCGGCCACACTCATTGCCTCGGCATTTATCGGTCACGCGGTGGCGCGCTCCCTAAGTTCGCTGGCTGTGGGCCCCGCCATTGATGCCTACGGCGCGCGAAAACTGTTTCCATACCACCTTTTGCCTATCGGTCTCGGTTTTCTGATGGCCTATCTGCATCCCGGCAACTGGTCGGCTTTTGCCTATATGTTTTTGATGGGCCTCACCTTGGGTATGACCGGAAATATAAAAACGGCGCTCTGGACTGAAATGTACGGCACCGAAACCGTGGGCACCATACGCAGTATGTTTTCAGCGCTCAAAGTTTTTGCAACAGCCATGAGTCCTTTTATTATGGGCTGGCTGATTGACACCGGCGTGCCTATGGGTAACATTCTGCTCACCGCGATTTCTACCGTCATAGCCGCCACCGGCTTTTCTCTGCTGGCTTTTAGAAAAGAACTTTGGGATTAATTAGTTTTATGACCTAAGTATGATCGTGCCGGATGCATCCTGTGGTGCAAAGCTCTCTATATTTTAGAGAGGCCTTTGCATTGCTGACGTCTATTTCTCCCAAAGGGATCCCTTCGGTGCAATGAGGAGCCACGACGAATGAAGTCGAAAACAAAGTCGTGGTTCTGCAAAGCCCCCTTAAACTTCATATTTTCCTCATGCTTGATGACTGCAAAAATGAAATAAAGCAGCTTCACCAGTTTTTTGAAGACTGGTTTTGTGGCCGACATTCAAATACCGATGAAGCATTCCAGCGCTTGCCCAATGTGCTGGCACCTAAATTCGAGATGATTACCCCCGCCTCTGAATTGATTTTTCGAGATACCCTTATCAAACAAGTTCGGAGCATGCACGGAGCCTACATGGCAGCAGAAAAACCATCGATAATTCGGACGAAGAATATTGAAGGCCGCATCCTTTCAGATGATTTGAGCCTGATGCGTTACGAGGAATGGCAGGAAAACGGAGATCATACTGATGCTCAAGGTCGGCTGAGCTCAGCCCTTTTCCGACGTTTGCCGCAAGCACCCAATCATGTTCAATGGCTTTATCTACACGAAGGATGGATTAGCAAGGAAAAAACAGGCTGAATATTAATTTTTTCTAATATTCTTTAAATTCAGCTATATTTCAGTTTCGTGAACAAACAGGTCATTGAAAAAATGTCATACAACGAGGAATTAGAAAATAAGATCGATCACCACTTCATCAGCCGAGATGACTTGATGAAAAAAAAGCAGATGGACGGTGTGGGTTGGCTGGTAAACGGCAACATGTGCTGTGGTATTTATGAACACTCGCTGGTTGTACGGATCGAACCTATATACGGCAGGTCGCTGCTCAAGAAACCCGGCATTGAACCGTTCGGGGAGCGTGACGGAGCTGATGGTCTGTTTATTTCCCTCAACCGTAAAATATATGAGTATCCCAGGGCACTAAAAAAATTCCTCACCCACAGTCTTGAATTCACGACAGATCTACCGCCCAAACCGACATCCAAGAACCCCTCTCACTGATCGCTTTTGTACCAGGGTCCGTCCAGCCGTGCCCGAAAAATATTAGAAGGTTCATCGCCCGCACATGTCCGGGACAATCCTCTTCCTCATCTTTTCCCTTCCCGATATTTCATGGGCGTTGATCGCAAAATTTGAACGGCAAGGTCCTCGTCTTTCTCTGCAATTACTTTTTTTGACATGGATAAATATTTAAGCTTAAGATGAATTGAATATTGAGTTGTATTTGTTACCAATAAAAGCAACTTTAAGCTTTTTTATACGCCGTAATTTATCATCATGAATAATTTAAAAAAATATACAGGTCTTATTGGCTGGATTTTTCTTTGTGCTCTGGCGGGCGTAATTGGCGCCTATTTTGAGCCGGGCAGCTGGTATCAAACCATTGCAAAACCATCATTCACCCCGCCCAACTGGCTTTTTCCCGTCGTGTGGCCCATTCTCTATGTATGCATGGGCGTGGCGGCATGGCTGATATCGAAAGATTATGGATTTTCCGAAAGTCGCCGCGCTCTCAAATGGTTCGGATTGCAACTGGTACTCAATGCGGGATGGTCATGGTTGTTTTTTGACCGACATTCTATTGCTACAGCGCTGGGCGAAATTCTACTGCTGTGGGTGGCCATTATATTTACCGTGCTATTGTTCTGGAATAAAAACAAATGGGCCGGCGGGTTGATGATTCCTTATCTGATTTGGGTCAGCTTTGCAGCTGCGCTTAATTTTTCCATCTGGCAGTTAAATTGAAAATGATATTATCATAGGCCTTTGCATTAAAACATATCTTGACTACGCTTTGCTGCGCTCTCCGTAGGAATCCCTTTGGGAGAAGACTTTTATGTAGCATTTCAAATTCCGCATCAATTACCTGTGCACTTACAGCAATTTATGCAAATGATTTTCCATTTTGGAGATATGCCGCTGTACGGCTATCGTTAATTTATAACTTCGAGCGTAATGAACCACCCCGAGGCAGAGCCGTTGGGGGATCGAGAAGCAGAAGATACACAAAAATGATTTCTTCCATTATAACCCACCCCTACACCCATCCAGAGGGGATTAATGGATATTTTTACGTATCTTCTTTTTTTAACTGTCACTGACCAAAGGGTCGGGGAATTAACCACGTAATTATTAAATAGTAATATCTCAGTATCAATGGATAAAAGAAATCCAACCATTGCCCTGGTCCAGCAGCCACCGGTATTTTTAAATCTTCAGGCCAGTGTTGACAAGGCAATTAAAATTATTAATGAAGCAGCCTCCTCGGCCGACCTGATTGTCTTCCCCGAAACATGGCTGCCGGGCTATCCGGTATGGCTTGATGTTGCCCCCAAGGCCGGACTCTGGGATCACCCCCCGGCCAAAATTCTGTATCGTCTCCTCACCAAAAATGCCATCCGGCTTGAATCTAAAGCATTATCTGATTTGCAGGACGCTGTTGCAGCCGCAAATATCTGCGTGGTAATGGGTGCCCACGAAAAAGACGGGCACACCCTTTATAATACCCAATTTTACTTTGAACAGGACGGCTCTTATTCCATCCACCGCAAGCTTATGCCCACCTATACCGAGCGCCTCATCTGGGGCATGGGTGATGGCAGCACGCTCACATCAATGGAGTCGCCCTGGGGAAGCATTGGCGGACTTATTTGCTGGGAACACTGGATGCCGATGGCTCGCGCGGCTATGCACGCAAAAAATGAATCCATTCATGTGGCACAATGGCCCTATGTTAAAGAACTTCATCAATTGTGCAGCCGCCATTACGCTTTTGAAGGACAGTGCTTTGTGGCCGCAAGCGGGGGTATTGCCTCAAAAAGTGATATCTTGGAGGGACTTGAATCACTCGAATTAACAGAAAATGACAAGGCCGTTTATGAACTTATTGAATCCATACCGGTGGATAATGATGAACGTATTTTAAAAGGCGGAAGCGCACTCATCGCACCGGACAGCAACTACATTATGGAACCGGTGTATGATGAGGCCGGGATCTTTTATGCCGAGGCTCCATTGAATCTTATCAGCGAGGGAAATTTGTATATGGACAGCAACGGCCATTACGCCCGCCCCGATGTTTTTTCTCTCAATGTTGACACCGCCCCGAAAAAAAATGTAGCCTTTTCTTCACCCGATGATAAAACAGCATGAGCCGGCACTACGATTATATCATAGCAGGAGCGGGATTGTCGGGATTGAGTCTGGCTTATCGCCTCATCCATTCTCCGCTGGCCGACAAAGAAATACTGGTCACTGATAAAGCGTTGAGCCCCCAAAACGACAAAACCTGGAGTTTTTGGCATGAGGGAAAACCGCCTTTTGAAAAACTTCTCCACAAAAGCTGGGATCAGGTAACCGTGGCCTTTGATGATCAAACCATTACCCAACCCCTGGAAAAGTATGCCTATCACAGCCTTAAAAGCGGAGCATTCAGCAAGGCTATATTGCAGGAACTTCGCAAACATCCCACGGTAGATTTGAAAGAAACTGCCGTTGTATCGATGGAAGGCGATGAAGCAAAAGCTACCCTGCAAACCAAAGATACTCGCTACACGGCTTCGTATATTTTTCAAAGTTGCCTGACCCCACCGGCCATTAAAGATGACACCCCGCACTATCCATTAATTCAGCATTTCCTGGGAACCGAAATACAAACTCAATCTGCCAAATTCGATCCGCAGACCATCACCCTCATGGATTTTGATGCCACCTTTACCAATGGCATTGCCTTTGTTTATATACTGCCGGTTACTCCCAAAAAAGCAATGCTGGAATACACCATCTTTTCGGATGCGGTGAAATCCAAGGATTTTTATTCTGAAAAGTTAGCCATTTATCTACATAATAAATTCGATTTACGCCCCCTTGATTATGAAATTTTGCGGACCGAATACGGCGAGATTCCCATGCAGGATCACTGCTACGCTCCGCAATACGCCCCGCGCGTAATTAACATGGGTACGGTTGGCGGGCTCACCAAACCCAGTACCGGCTACACCTTTTCGCGCATTCAAACGCATGTGGAGGCCATTATTGACCGATTGATTGGTGAAGGAAAACCCGCCCTCCCCCACCGCTCATCATTTCGGTACCGGGCCTATGATTTGTGGCTGCTGCATATTATTTATCATCACCCCCGCACGGCATTGCGCATTTTTGAACAGCTTTTTATGAATAATACTATGGACGAAGTCTTCCATTTCCTGGGTGAAAAAAATACGCTGCTTCAAGACCTCAACACGATGAGCAAGGTCTCCTATACTCCCTTTTTTGATGCAATGTGGAAAACCCGAAAGCGGCTGTTTGATATCTGATTTTCATTTCTTCACAAAAAACCGCTACGCAAAGTTACACGAAGAAACCCTTTGGTGAAACTTTGTGCCTCTTTAGTATAGCTCTGTGGAATAACCTGAAAATTGAGAATATTAATCTACCCTATTACTATTCTACAGTATTCTGATGGGAGTCATCTTGCGGATAATATTCAACGGTATTTCCCAGCAAATAACCGAAGGGGCGCAGTTCATCAACCTCATCAAAAATGCATTTCAAAATCCCCACAAAAGGCACAAACAAAATCATACCCACAATGCCCCACACCTGACTACCCACCAGCAGCGCAATAAGTGCCATAAACGGATTGATGCTTACCTTTGAACCGATAATATTCGGGGTGATAAAATTTCCCTCCAAGAATTGCACCACGGCAAAAACCCCAATAACGCCTACGGGCATCCACAACGAGCCTGAAAAAAGCAGCGCGTAGAGAATGGCCGGCAAACTGCCAATAATAATACCGATATATGGAATTATGGCTAATACTGCCGCAAAGGTGGCAAAAAACAGTGCATTCTCCAGACCAATAATCCAAAGCCCAATCACATTTAAAATGCCCAGTATTACAATCACGATAATCATACCCACCAAGTAATTTCGCGTTACCGACTGAATGCCGAGAATGACTGTTTGAAGCGAGCTGTTTCGGTCTGCATTCAGGGCCTTCCGCAAAAAGGTAGGATACATTTCTTTGTAATACATCATGAAAAATATGAAAATGGGCAGCAGCCCAAGCGTGGTAAAAACGCTTGTCGTTGCTCCCAGTGCCGAGCTTGCGTACTGCCCGCTTCGGTCAATCAGTTTTTGTACGCCCTGCTCAATAAATTGAATCTGCCGTTCCGGAGCGATGCCAAATGTGGTTTGGAAAAATTGCTGTAAATCGGTGCTTACCTGCTGCAAACGATTACCGGCCTCCGGCAGGCGGTCAGCAAATTCTACAAATTGAAGCGAAAGCAGTGAAAACACCCCGGCAAGCAATAGAAAAACCAACACCATGCTTAATACAATGGCAACACCGCGGCCAAGCTTTATTTTTTCGAAACGGCGGCTTAATGGTTCCAGCAGCATGGCTAATAAGGCAGAAAGAGCCAACGGCATCAATATAAATTTACCATAGCTGAGAACTACAAAAAACAGGCACAAGCCCAGCAATATGACGGTGGCCTGCAGCCAAAATGGATATTTATTTGATGCCTCAAATTGTGCCATTTCTTTTTTTAATGATTTAAAGTCAATTAGCTTTATAGCCCTAACTTATGTCATCCTGAACTTCGCCGAAGGCATCCCTTTGGGAGATTCAGGATCTCGTATAGCAATAACCGTTGATATAGGTAAGAAATTGAATCAACGTTTGTACCCCTGCGAGATTCCGCATCGGGGTGCGGAATGACACATGGGGCACTTATTATAATTCCTCTGTTACACTACCAACCGGCGAATCATAATTTTCTTGAAAAAACTCAAACGGCACCTTCCCGCCCACGGCATCTTTTACGCCGCTGTCTTCAATCACCTGCTGATAGGTTTCATAGCAATCCAGCGCCTCGTAAAACTTTTGCATGTCCGCATCGGTTGTTTCCACCCAACAATCGATTTCTTCCAGATCCGATGATTTTAAATTAAACTTGCTTTCTACCTCCTTCTCGCTGTAGTGGGTAAAAAACGCCAGCCGTTTTAAATAATCACTGCCATTATCTTTCATTTCGCAATATACGCGCTTTGCCACCGCATGTTGCACCAGGTGATCTTCAAATCCACTCACGCCATGCACGGCATAGGTAACCAGCACATCGGGTTTTATTTGGGTGATGTAATCGTTGATCACGGCTTCAATTTCGCGCGGGTCCATTTCTTTCAGTCCGCTGTCGGGCAGGTCTAAAACCGTCATCCCATCGAGGTTAAGAACTTTTTCAACGCACTGCATTTCTTTGAAGCGTATTTCGCCCATCTCCTCTTTACTCACCTCCAGGCGGTGACGCTGTTTGGTGGCTTCACCTTTGGTTAGGGTGAGCAGATACACCTCGTGGCCGGCGCGTTTTTGGGCGGCAATGGCCGGTGCCGGACCGAAAGATTCATCATCGGGGTGCGGAAAGATGTAGAGTATTTTCATAAAATTTCAGCTTGTCATTGTACAATTGAATTGTTACAACTTTCCAAATAGTAAAAAAAATAAACTTATAGCCATAGTAATTGAGCCACCAACGAAAACTGTCCAGCGTACTTTTTCTAACAACTCATATTTCTTTAAACCCTGATTTAAGGCAAATGAACCATCAGGAAATATTTTACTTCTAATTTTATTTAACCCCCATCCAATCCCAAAAACGGACCCAATAATTAAAAAACCTAGTAATCTAATCATCGCATCCTCTTGATCATTTAATTCTCTAGTACTTTCGCCAAAAAAATTTAAAGCGGATAGAATTAAAACTAAGATAATAAATGCTACAAAAAGTGAAATAGAGTAAGTTATAAAATCAGCTTTTGCCAAACGGGAATACCAAGGCTTCGTATTAATTATTTTTCCCTCTAAGGAATTAAAATAAGACCGTGCTTTGGTTTTTTCAGCATCTACAGAACAACGTATATTAGCATACGTATTTTTCTCGAAACTAAGTCGTATACTTGAACTTGGCCGAAGTGAATAACTACTAATTGTAATTCTTTGGATAGGATTTAGAGATGAGTTTTCTAAATTTAAAACTTCTTTAACATCTTCATATTCATTTTCATATTTATCTTTTGTTTCTATTCGATATTTAGAATCACCTGGAAATGTGTTAAATAAAGCATCAATATTTTTAAGGTTTTCCCCTTTAATGATAAAAGCCTGCTCATAAGATTCATTTTTCGAACTATTCATGCTTTTAAGCCCGTGTTTTAAAACTAAATAACTCGCTTATAAAAAATTACAATTAGAACATTTCCCACAAAGAAAATGATAAAAAAAGCCTGTCGTTTATCCGACAGGCTTTAAAAGTAAACATGGCAAGTTCCACTAAGACCTGTCATGTTTTATTCATTATTACAAATTACGAACAACCGGTAGTAGAACCGCAAGTTATACATTTCTGGCAGGTACCGTTACGAACCATCGTCATACTGCCGCATTCGGGGCACGAATCACCGGTGTAGCCTAACTCTTTGGCTTGCTCATAGTCGCTTTGGTAACTGCCCTGTTCGGCTTCGCCGGCAGCCGCTGCACCACCATCTCCAACCGGCTCTTGCTTGGGTTGCTCGGTCTGCGGTTGCGTTCGAGCCTCGGTCTGCGATGCTGCGGAATCAGAGCCTTTCTTTTCTTCTTCCGACGGACGCAGCTTGCGCGTCAGCATTTCTTCGGCGTCAACGTGAGCCAGATCTTCGCGACCCAAATATGTTACCGCCAGCTCACGGAAAATAAAGTCGATCACCGAAGTGGTCATTTTCACGTGGGGGCTTCCCTTGACCATGCCGCTTGGTTCAAACTTGGTGAATGTAAACGCATCTACAAATTCTTCGAGCGGAACGCCGTGCTGTAAGCCAAGCGAAATAGCAATGGCAAAACAGTTCGTCAGGCTGCGGAAAGCCGCGCCTTCGCGGTGCATGTCAATAAAGATTTCACCAATCTGTCCGTTATCGTATTCGCCAGTGCGCAGATAAACGCTTTGTCCGCCAATTTTTACTTTTTGGGTATACCCTGTTCGGCGATTGGGCAGGCGCTTGCGCTTGGCCACGTATTTATGAATAATTTTTTCAGCTGATTTTACCACATCATCCTGTGCGGCGGTCGTTTTCTCATCCAAATCATCCTCATCATTCAGATCTTCAAATACATCACCGAGGCTGTTTAAGGGCTGACTGAGTTTGGAACCATCGCGATAGAGCGCATTTGCTTTCAACATAAGCTTCCACGAATCCATGTAGGCGTCTTTGAAATCATCGACCGTCGCCTCTTTGGGCAGGTTGATGGTTTTCGAAATCGCCCCGGAAATAAACGGTTGTGCAGCGGCCATCATGCGAATATGTCCGCCGGGCTTGATGTACCGGGTTCCAGTGCGACCGCATCTGTTGGCGCAATCAAACACGGGCAAGTGTTCATCTTTCAGGTGCGGAGCGCCTTCCACGGTCATGGTACCGCATACGTAATCATTCGCATCCTGAATTTCTTGACTGCTGTATCCAAGATGCCGCAGCATATCAAACTGCGGGTTGGAAAGCTGATCTTCGGTCAGCTCCAACACGTTTTTGCAGAAATCTTCGCCGAGCGTCCACTGGTTGAAGGCAAACTTCACCTCAAAGCTGCTGGGCAACGCTTCTTCGATAGCTTCAAATTGTTCATCACCAAACCCTTTCTCGCGCAGGCTCTCTTCATTGATATGCGGGCAGCCGTCCAGCGTGCCGTGGCCTTTGGCATACGCAATAATTTCATCCCGCTGCTCTTTGTTGTAGCCAAGATTTTCGAGCGCGCGCGGTACGCACTGATTGATGATTTTGAAGTATCCGCCGCCGGCCAATTTCTTGAATTTCACCAATGCAAAATCGGGCTCAATACCGGTGGTATCGCAATCCATCACCAAACCAATGGTTCCGGTGGGTGCCAACACGGTTACCTGCGCGTTACGGAAGCCGTGCTCTTTGCCCATTTCCAGCATATTATCGGCATCTTCACGCGCCGCCTGTACCAGATAATCATCACACTGGCTGGCATCAATAGCCATCGGTTTTACCGTAAGGTCTTCATACTCGTCGGGATCAACATTATATGCGGCCCGGCGGTGATTGCGAATCACCCGCTGCATGTGCTCTTTATTGTCCTCATACCGTTCAAAAGTGCCCAGCTCCGAAGCCAGTTCGGCACTGGTAGCGTAGGCTTTGCAGTGTACGATAGACGTAAGCGAACCGGCAATGGCGCATCCTTCAGCGCTGTCGTACGGAACGCCTTTCACCATCAACGCCGCACCGAGGTTGGCATAGCCAAGCCCCAGCGTACGGAAATCGTAGGAAAGATCGGCAATTTCTTTGGATGGGAACTGCGCCATTAAGACTGAAATCTCAAGCACGGTGGTCCAAAGGCGTGATGCATAGCGGATGGACTCCACATCAAAATCCTGGCATTCTTCTGTTTTGAAATATTTCATCAAGTTGAGTGACGCCAGATTGCACGCTGTGTTATCCAAAAACATATATTCCGAACACGGGTTACTGGCGTTGATGGGGCCGTCTTCGGGGCAGGTGTGCCACTCGTTAATCGTATCGTGATATTGGGCACCGGGGTCAGCACAGGCCCAGGCCGCATGTGAAATATCATTCCACAGCTCGCGCGCCGGCATAGAATCACAGGGCTCAGGTTCACGCCCTTCTTCGGCTGCTTTACGTTTTTCGGTGCGCCAGTACAGATTCCAGATGTCATCTTCCTTCACCGCCTGCATAAATTTGTTGGGAATACGAACGGAGTTGTTTGAATTCTGCCCGCTTACGGTATTATACGCTTCGGAATCCCAGTCGGTATCATAGGTTTCAAATTCCAGATCAGTAAAGCCCTGCGCGGCCAGCTGCACCACGCGCTCAACGTAATTTAGCGGCACCTGATCTTGCTTAGCTTTTTTAATGGCTTTACCCAGCTCCTCATTTTTCAATGGATCGCGGCTGACTGCGCCATTAAACGTTCGCCCGTCAATTTCTACCGGCTTGTTACATAGTTTGATTATACTTTTGAGGTGACGTTCCAGTATTTTTGAGCCCGTGACAATAGAGGCCACTTTTCGTTCTTCACGGACTTTCCAATTAACATATTCTTCAATGTCGGGGTGATCAAGATCCAGCGACACCATTTTGGCTGCTCGTCTTGTGGTTCCGCCCGATTTAATAGCGCCCGCAGCTTTATCCCCAATTTTGAGAAAACTCATCAAACCGGAAGATTTACCGCCGCCGCTCAGGGGTTCACCCTGACCGCGAATTTTAGAAAAATTACTGCCTGTTCCGGAACCGTATTTAAACAAGCGCGCCTCGCGAACCCATAGATCCATGATACCGCCTTCATTCACCAAATTGTCGTCACAACTTTGAATGAAACACGCATGCGGCTGCGGGTGCGTGTATGCATCTTCAGATTTTTTAACTTCTCCACTTTTCCCATCTACGTAATAATGCCCCTGCGCCGGTCCGTTAATTCCATACGCCCAGTGCAGGCCGGTATTGAACCACTGCGGACTATTGGGTGCAGCCATTTGGTTGGCCAGCATGTACGATAGTTCTTCATAAAAAACTTTTGCTTCTTCTTCCGTGTCAAAATAGTCGTGTTTCCATCCCCAATAGGTCCAGCAACCGGCCAGGCGATGAAAGACCTGACGGCTGTCGTGCTCGGAAAGGTACCGCTCGTCTTTATCCATTTTCTTCAAGGCCTCTTCATCCGCTTCGGAGGCTTGCAGCCATTCCGGTACGCCTTCTTCTTCAATTTTTTTCGTTTTTGCCGGTACCCCCGCTTTGCGAAAATATTTTTGGGCAATAATATCGGTTGACATTTGTGACCAATTCTTGGGCACGGTCACTTTATCCATTTTAAAAACGAGTGATCCATCCGGATTTTTGATCTCAGATTTACGCTCTGTAAAATTGACTTCCTGGAAAGGACCTTCCCAATCGGACTGGGTATAAAAACGACTAAACTTCATAGATAATAACCTCTGATAATTGACTTAATTTTAAACTGAAAACATTCCTGGAAAGCAGGTGAGTTGACTAAATTTTTGACTCGGTGCTTCATAATATAAAAGACTGAGATAGGCCCGCAAATAAAAAATCAATTACTTTTCCACAAATTGCCGGAGTTATTAACAATTAGCTTTTCGGAGATTTATGCTTGCTTAATTTTGGGTTCATTTTTAAAACTGAAGCTGTAATGAATCATCAAGAAAAAACAAATAAGCTCTTCCGAAAATCGGCCTTAAAATGAATTAAAACGCACTTTATTAAAAATAACAATAGACCAATAAGTTATCCACAGGTGAAATATATCCTGAAAGATAAAGGCTGCGACAAATTAATTCAGATGTAGTGCTCGCTTGATAGTTGATATTCTATATAAAAAAAACCACAGCCGAACCCGCAGATTTCTGCTGTGGTTAAATCATTAAAAAATGTACTCCTTATCCCTAAAAAGAGACGGGCACTAATTCTGTAAAAACCGGAATCCATTGGGGGCAATTCCAACGGCAAATGAATCAACAGCGGTACCATTTAGATTATAGCGTATAGCTTGGCCGGGCTGTAAAAATCCATTGCTTTGCCCAACATAAATAAGCTCATTGTCTGCCGAATATGCTATAGCGTTGAAAAACCGGTCTATAAAAACTTTTCCCTCAATTTCACGCGTATTTAAATTTATGGTTTGTACACCATTGTTCAATAAGTATCCGCGGCCGGTTTGTTCGTTTAGTGCCATACCATTGGGATGACCGCCCGTATCTATATTTGAAATAACGTTGGCAGTTGCTCCATCAACGACGGAAACATTCCCGGGTATGTCATCCTCCGGGGTGCGATTAAAATCTTCGTCAAAAGCGATAAGTCCATTGCAAACCACCCAAATTTGATTTGACTGATCTACATTCATTTCCGCCGGTCCATTGCCCACCGTGATAGTCGTCTCAACCGTCTGCGACTGGGTATTAATCACCGATAGCGTATTGTCATTTCCAAAACCGTTATTCGCAACAAAAATCCTGTTATCAACCCGTACCATTGCCTGAGGGTTTGCGCCAACTGCGATGGTCGCCCCGGTCTCCTCCATGTTTTCCAAATCAATTAACGATACGCTGTTATCAAACAAATTGCTTACATACCCCTGCCCGTTTCCGTCTGAAACAATAGAAACCGGTGTGCGGGAAGTCTCAATAGTGCCTACCGAAGTGAATGTTTCCGGTTCAACCACCTCTATTTTATCGGCATTGTTAAGCACTATATAAAACTGATCATCAATAATTGAAGCAGATTGAATGATGCCCGCCAGCGGACGTCCGTTGGCATTTTCAAAAGCTTGTTGAATGGTGTTCTGTGTTTCAGGATCAAAGGTTGTTATGGAACCATTAGAGTCAAAGAAGTTCCCTGCATTGGTAACTAAAACCGATGAAACTTCAGGCGGGTCGGGGATATTTGCCCCGTTATCATCGCAGCTGCTAAAAATTAAAAGCGTAAAAATTACTAAGAGTATTGATTGCTGTTTCATTTTTTGATTTTTAAAAATTATAGGTTGCTGTTAAGGTAAATTGAAAATTTCGGCGGGGCTGGGCGTACCACTGGATAACTTCGTAATCGGCATTCAACAGATTGTTGAGTTGCAGGTTACCGCTGACGGTAAGCCCGAACAACTGTTGGGACGCCCGCAGGGCCAAATCAACTTTCTGATAGGGATCGAGCGAGCTTGCAACACTTTCGGTATCGGTAAAATAGCGGCGACTCACCCATTGATAGTTTGCCAGCGCTGAAATAAATTTATAGCTTGTTTGAAGGCTTCCTTTATACTTCCACTTGGGCACGTATCGTAATTGATTGCCCGGGGCGGCATCACCCGAAAAACGGGGCTCTGTAATTTCGGTCTTGGTAAAAGTGGCCGACTGGTTGAGGGTTACATTAAAATCATTGCCAAAACCAACAGTACTTTTTGTTGAAAGCTCGATACCGCGCGAGGTTAATTCTTCAACGTTTTCCGGCGTAAAAGTACCCGTATCATCGGGATACCAACGAATACCGTCATTCACACGGCTATAAAAGGCAGTGATATTTGCCCGAGACAA
>Ga0306907_1000318_pt1 | contig 22705 bp, 19 predicted proteins | sample AntRauTorcE11898_FD_190415 | JGI IMG/M metagenome (GOLD analysis project Ga0306907, IMG submission 190415) | Saline lake microbial communities from Rauer Islands, Antarctica - Metagenome Torckler E11 #898 (v2) (version 2) | ecosystem: Environmental > Aquatic > Non-marine Saline and Alkaline >... | reverse complement strand
AAACTGTTGAAAGAGTTCCCGAATAAAATGATTTTGGGTATGGATTTGAAAGACGGCAAAATTGCCTACAACGGCTGGCTGGAAACAACCAATGAATCCATCGATTCATTTCTGCGGCCCATGCTTGAGGCGGGGCTGCAATATGTGCTCTGCACCGATATTGCACGAGACGGCATGCTGGAAGGAGCCAACATAGAGCTCTACAAATTTCTGCAAAATAAATATCCCGATTTGAAATTAATTGCATCCGGCGGGGTGGCCTCGGTTGATGATCTCAAACAGTTATCCGAAGCCGGACTTTATGGCGTAGTAGTGGGACGGGCGTATTATGAGAATGCAATAACACTTAAAGATATGAGCGGTTTTAATATTGCTTCATAAGAAATTGGCTTACTTAATTGCTTCCAATGAGAATATTAAAAACTTCATCTAATTCCGGCTCTTGCACCGTCCAATAAGAAAAACTTACTTGCTGTCCCGGTTCAGTGACGCCTACATCGGAGAGAGGAATATTGACCTCCTGAAATGGATCAATTTTATTTTCATCGGTAGAAACTAAAACATAATTTATTCTTATCAGTAATTCCGATTCAACGGCAAAGTAATATATAGGCTGGATGGAATTATTTTGGACCGTAAGTGAATTGTCGCTTATGCTTGCTTCAATCACTTCCCCTGTCTCAAACCCCGAGGGGCTGTCCGAACAGCCGACTATAAATCCAATCGATAGTATTAGTAAAAGATATTTCATTTGATGATATGTTTTAGTTAATCAACGTTTAAGAGTTGGCTATAGCCTAACAGCCGAAACCGCTTTTTTCCATTTCCGGGAAAGGTTGAAATACTTAGTGATAAAAGATACGGTTGATCCTTAACAAATTGCTGCGAATTTCTCACTTCCAGAAAAAAATTCTGCTCATCCGAAGCTGGATTTAACGACTCAGAAAGAAATATGCCATCAGGCAAAAAACAAGTGGCACCATCGGGACAGGCAACAATGCCAACCACAAAGGCATTGATATTAAGTGAGTCGGGTGGAGCCATTTCATTGCGTAAAGTTTCAATCGTGGTCGACTCTAAATTAAAGGCCAAGGGAAAGGTGCGTTCAGTTTCGTCCATGCTGTTGGTGGAGCAACCGGTGAAATAACCAATCGCCAATATTAAGAACCCGACCGTCAGTATTTGTAATGCTTTCATAATATGGGTGTTTATAATTGATATTACATTCATTGAACAGGGTTCTTCATCATGCCCATAAACAACACGGTTCCGCTGATGCGCTCACGAATTAAATATACAAACGGACGATCCACGAAAAAGTGCGGCCCCAAAGATGTGAGTCCCACACCCACCGACGTTGCCGCGGCGGCTTCACTGCCTTCTTCATTAACGGTGATACTGGCTTTATGCTGTACCTCACTAACATATAATTGCTTGTTCGGGTTGATGTTGGGAAACTCAGCATTAAAATCATCGAACGCTTCATCCATACCCATTGATATTAAAATATCATTCAGTTTTTTGCCATACTCCGACTCAAATTTGGGAAGTTGCACCTGTACATCACCTCGGGTTTCCAGTTGCCCGGTCCAGTCCGCAAGGTTTGAAGCCGTTAGCGATTCCGAAATAAACGATTCAATAGGCGTACCGCGCTGCCCCGGCATCAAAATAGTCATCTTATAGAGGCTGTCACCATATGCCAACTCCGCCATGTGCACCTGCTCAGATTTTAGCGATGCCAGCGGCATTTTTTGCGACATCATATCTACCTGTACCGTTGATTCATCTGCTAATGTAAAAGGAGTTGAACGGGTGTCTTCCTCATCAAACTGATACAGCCAATCACCCTTAAAATACACCGTATTGATGAGATAGAGTACTATATCTCGGGGTATGGGCCCCTCAATAATCTCTTCAATGCGTCCGTTGGTTTGTTCGTTCACCCAGTCGTTAATTACATCTGCTGCTGCCGGATCAGCAAAATCAAGTTCATCGGCGCGGGCATTAAAATAGGTTTGAAGCGTATCTTTAAATGATTGTTGAATAGGAAATCCTTCTCTTCCCCACAGCGAATTGCCAATATTCATATCCACCTTGGGGTCCAGTTCCACCAATAGCTTAATAAGGCTTTGGTATGATTCATTTATTGCCTGTAGCTGCATTTCACCCATGCCCAGCGTTTCTTTGATGCCGGTTTGGGTTGAGCCCGCCGCGCCATTGAGCGTCATACCCAACGCCATGGATATGCTGAGCGGAGAAATAAAGACATTTTTATCTTCTTCAGCCGTCACCACCTTATCAAAAATATTGAAACTAAAGGCATTGCCGGAGCGAATGACAGCCTGCTCGCTCGAAGTGAGTGCACGCGGCAGCTCTTTGGGGCGTTTGTCATCACCGTTTAAGCCATCGGTGGTGCAACTTTGGAATACGAAAACGAAAAGTATCAGAGGCAGTAACAGTTTTTTCATATCACATGGAATTATTTCACAAAAATTTACATCACTAAATTAACATACTCAACTGCATCTTAATAGTCAAAAGAGAAGGTATATGCCACAATCCCAAGGAGGGCTTGAACCTATTGATGATCCAAAATTTAAGGGTCATTTGCGTATTTGGCAAAAAGCCAATACCTGACAGCGTTCTGAAGGGTTTCCAGATCCTGTCAGCGTGTAAAACCCGTCAACCCAAATTCGAAATGACAGCCGTTTTTCGAATATTTCTTCAATGAACAACCCCGAGGCAGAGCCATCGGGGTATCAAAGAGAAATAAGATACCCTAAAATAATTTCCTTCCATTATAACCCACCTCTACACCCCTCAAGAGGGGATTTTCCCATAGGGATGCCTTCGGCAAAAAATATTTTAGCGTATCTTATTGTGTAATCTATCCGACCCAAAGGTCGGGGTATTAAACCATTTATAAAATAAAAAAGCCACTTTCCCCGATTATCGGAAAAGCGGCTCTTTTCAAATTAAAACTAATGCTGATTTATTTCTTTTCGTCCCGCACGCAGTTTACTTTTGGCTCTTGGTGGCATGGTTCAACGGCCGTAGAACCGCATCGGGGACATTCAGTTGATTTTGCCATAATTATCACCTCTCGTTTATTTGTTTCAGTTCATCATCAACATACGAAAAAAATCGGGGCTAAGGCTGTTTAACCGATAATTTGGACATAGTTTAAATAACCATAAAAACCTGCCCCAAAGTATTCAGGCTCAGTTATTCGTTTCATGGGCTTTGCGATGGCGCTCACGGAAGACTTTATCGCCCATCCGGCGCTCAAATTTTGTGACCACCGATCCCTGCCCCCGTTGACGAACAAAACGCGCAAGGCGAGCGGACAGATAAAAGATTAAAAAGATCAGCAGCGCCGCAACCACGGTAGAAACAGGCTGATTGGTCATATTTTCAAATACCCGCTGCAAATACGCTACCCCCTCGTTGAGGTATTCCATGACCGAATTGATCGCTCCCGTGCCGTATTTTTGATTGAAATTGGCAGCAGTAAGCGTATTATAATCATCAATGATGGTTCCAATTTCTCCGATGTTTCCAAACCACCAGATAATTTCGCGAACGGCCTCCGGCAACGATCGAAAGCCTTCAATAACTTTGTTGACGAACCCGCCTCCTGCCGCCATACTTATAAAGGCCGCAAGCGGAGCAGCAATTTTTAGGCAGTATTCTACAACAAATAAAATGGCGTTTAAAATTAGTCGCATAGTGGCAAAATTAACAGTGGCATAAATAAATGATGATTCCCTGCTGTTGATATCGTAACTTCAGCTTTTGAGACCATTAATATATTAAATCTGCATTAAACAACGTACTTATTACCATGCTGGCCAAACGTATTATTCCGTGCCTGGATATTAAAGACGGGCGTACCGTAAAAGGCGTGAATTTTGAAGGCTTGCGTGATGCCGGCGACCCCGTGGAACTGGCGCGCCGATATGCCAAAGAAGGCGCCGATGAATTGGTATTTCTCGACATCACGGCCACCAAAGAAAAGCGCAAAACGCTGGTTGAATTGGTCCGCCGTATTGCCCGCGAATTAAATATTCCCTTTACCGTGGGCGGCGGCATTGGCAGCGTAGAACAAATTAAAGAACTGCTGCACGCCGGAGCTGACAAAGTATCGCTCAATAGTGCTATCGTTCGCAATCCGGAGCTCATCAATAAGGCCTCCCGCCGTTTTGGGGCGCAATGTATTGTGGCTGCGGTTGATGCAAAAAAACACAGCACAGGCTGGCATGTCTTCATCAGTGGCGGATCAGTCAAGACCGACAAAAAAGCCCTGCCCTGGATAAAAGAAGCCGAGGAGCGCGGGGCAGGTGAAATTTTGCTAACCAGTATGGACCGCGATGGAACCAAAAGCGGCTTTGACTTGGAGCTGCTTCAAAAAGTGAATGCGGCCGTCTCCATCCCGGTTATTGCCAGCGGCGGGGCCGGCACCATTCAGCACTGTATTGAGGCCGTTCAAAAAGGGAACGCGGATGCGGTACTGGCCGCCAGTATTTTTCATTTTAATGAAATTGAGATTTCAAACCTAAAGCAAGAGTTCGGTAATGCTAAAATTCCCGTGCGAATAACAATATAAAATCTCCCTCAGTAAAGGGAGTCCCCAGCACATAACCCATGTGCTGGGGGAGGGTTGTATTTTCCCTCGTACCTGGTTTCCGGTTAAGTACGGGAATAATAGATGAAAAGCTCCGGGCAATATTCGTTCCGCACCGGAGGCACGGAACAAGATAATATTCTAAATAACTACGCAAAAATTTCTCTGATGGACATACAAAAATTAGATTTCGAAAAAGGTGACGGCCTCATTCCGGCCGTCATTCAGGATGCTGAAACTTTTCAGGTACTTATGCTTGGCTATATGAATGAAGAGGCCCTGCAAAAAACGCTGGATGAAGAAAGAGTCACTTTTTACAGCCGAAGCAAACAGCGCCTCTGGACCAAAGGCGAAACGTCGGGCAATACTCTCGAAATTGTTGATCTGCAGGAAGATTGCGACAACGACACCTTGCTTATTTTGGCCAACCCCGCCGGCCCAACCTGCCATACCGGCGAAAACTCTTGTTTCCATCAGAAGGAGTTCAAAGCTGAATGGAGCGAGCTGCAATTTCTTGGAGAGCTGGAAAAATTAGTGAAAGATCGCAAAGAAAAAATGCCCAAAGGCTCTTACACTACATCACTATTTAAAGGCGGGATCGACATCATTGCCCAAAAAGTGGGCGAAGAAGCGGTGGAAACAATTATCGAATCAAAAAATGATCGTCCCGAAAAATTTATCGGTGAATCAGCGGATCTTGTTTTTCACTTAATGGTATTGCTCCGCAAGAAAGACGTCTCACTTAAAAAAGTAGTGAAAAGACTAAAAAAACGGCATCAAAAAGACGACCACAAACACCTGAAATGATATGCTCTTATCCTTCCTTGATTCTCTTTTTGTGACTTCTTTAACGAAAATATGTACCCTCATTCGCCGGTGTCGGCTCACTTGTATCCGAAGGAGTTGCAACATTATTGGGGATAATTGCATTTATCGTGCTTTATCCGGTGCTCATTGGAGCACCGGCACATACTTACGATGTCTTGGTTAAACGATTGGATTAAGGATTTTAAAAAAATCCTATTTAAAACTGGTTTAACGGCGCCCGGTAGGCAAGGAATAAACCTCCAAACACATTAGCGTGCAAATAACTTTCTAAGGTTGATGCCTACACCAGCAAACTCACGCTTGGGGTGAATATCTGATTTTAATTATTTAACTCGAATGAACAACCCCGAGGCAAGCCATCGGGGTATCAACAATAGGAAGAGGGTATGCAAAACTTGGTTTCTATTTATTATCACCCACCCCTGCACCCCTGCAGAGGGGATCTTACGAAATTTTTGCATACCTTCTTTTATGAACGTTTCCGACCCAGAGGGACGGGGAATTGAACCACTAAACTATTAAACCTGTAGGACGGGTTGCCAACCCGTCTGGCCGGATAGGCAATCCGGCCTACATAAAAACCATACTTTTTTCTACCTTTTTGTAAATTCATTTTTGTAATCCACAAGAAATTATCTCTATGAACATCACCGTAAAAAAATTGTCAGAAGAAATGCACATGGAAGCCACCAACGAACAGGGCGGCAAAATTCGCATGGATGGCGAAACGCAAATCGGCGGACTGGAAGGCGGTTTAAGCCCCATGCAGCTGCTGCTGGCCGGCATCGGTGGGTGCAGCGCCATTGATATCATAGGTATTTTAGAAAAACAGAAACAGCCGCTCGAAGATTTGCAGGTTAAAGTTGACGGCGACAAGCAGAACGCCGGCTCCTACTCGGAGTTTAAAAGCATTCACCTGAACTTTATTTTTACCGGCAATTTGGATCCCCAAAAAGTGGAACGCGCCATTGAGCTGTCGCTCAATAAATACTGCTCGGTATCCAAGGCGCTGGAGAAAGGCTCGGAAATTACGTCAAGTTATGAGATTAAGGCATCTTGATTTCATAGGCTTCGGGAGTTCAACTCCCTCACAGCAGAAGAATCCTTCTACTTGGTCCAGATGCAACAGGACTGCGCTCAGGATCACGTCTCATTTTATAGATCTCAACCACTTGTAAACTGTAAGGAGGTTGTGCTTGCATCCCTTTGGGGTACCTCTTTACCCAGAGTTCGAGGGTTCACCTTTTTCGGAGTGATAAGAACATCTGGTTCCGCAACGAAGCGACGGAACCAGAATTATCACAAAATTAGTTATGCTTTCTTCGCCTCTTTTACCAGCTCCAGCGAGGCGGAATTCACACAATAGCGCAGTCCGGTAGGTTCGGGTCCGTCAGGAAAAACATGTCCCAGATGCGCATCGCAGACGCTGCAAAGCACTTCAACGCGGTTCATCATCAGGCTGCGGTCATTTTCGTAGCGAATCACATTATCCTGCACGGGCTCGGTAAAGCTTGGCCAGCCGGAACCGGATCCAAATTTCTCGGATGAATCAAATAAATCGGTTCCGCAACAAACGCAGGCATACAAGCCCGGTTCTTGCGCCTCGCAATATTCGCCTGTGCCCGCACGCTCGGTGCCGTGCTTTCGGGCCACCTGAAATTCCTCATCCGTAAGCTCTTGTTTCCATTCCTCTGCTGATTTTTCAACCCGCTTGGGCGGTTTTGGACTTCCGTTTTTTGCGTATTCTTCAACTTGTTTCCAATCAATCATAATAAATTTGTCTATTTAGTATTTTATTCCGTGCAATATAGACGACTTCAATGCTTTAATTCTTAACAAACATATAAACAAATTCGGTTCTTGTTGCTTTCTTTGTTCTATCGTTATTTATTGATTCATTCTTTTTTAAAGACTGATTTTTTCTATACCATTCAAACAGTTAATAAAAAGTAAATAATTAGACCATGGCAACAACCGAATCACCACAAAAAATATGGATTGATACCGACATCATCTTTAACAAACCCGGCCAGGAAGTGGACGACGGGCTGGCACTGATGATGGCGTTTAATAATGAGAATATTGATATAAAAGGCATCAGCTTAATCCACAATGTGAACAATGGTTACCAAGTAACTAAAAAGCTGCGCGGTTTTTACGGGAATGATGATATTCCCATTTATAAAGGCACCGATGACGCCACCAAAGGTGCGGGTACTAAAACCAAGGCCGTGGATGCCCTTGCCAAGGCCCTTGAGGAAAACGAGCTGACTATTGTGGCGATCGGGCCGGCCACCAATATTGCCAATCTGCTGGAGTTTTATCCAGAGGCTGCCAAAAATATTAAAGACATTGTATTTTGCGCGGGCAGAAACCGGGGTAAAGCATTTACGACCGAAGGTAGCCCCGTGGGATTTCCGGATTACAATTTTGAGATTGATCCGGCTTCATTCAAAAAGGTCATCGAGTCTGATCTTCATGTCACTCTTTCCGGCTATGAGGCATCTTCTTCTGTGTTTTTATACAGAGATGATCTCGAAAAAATTGGGAAAAATGGCCGAAAGGGCGATAAATGGGTGTATCAACAGCTGCAACCCTGGATTACTAAATGGGAAGAGGGATTGGACATTAAGGGCTTTATTCCCTTCGATTGCAGCACTATTGGCCATGTGTTATATCCGGACTACTTTGAATATCACCGCGATATTTCGGTAATGATAAATCATCGAAAAAATGATTCGCCCGCATTTTCTAATGTAGAAGAAAAGCCGTATCTGGAAGTATCGTGTGATTTTGATTCGCCCAACACCGTCAATTTTGTTCATACCGCTAAAGAAGGCTACAAAGAAGTTGTTATGCAAAATGTACTGGGCAACAATCATGAATTTTAACTATTAAAAGCCGTTGTGCGGTTAACTACTAAATCAACCTGTCAGAGTCTTAAGACCTGACTGCGTTGATTTCACACGCTGACAGGTTTCAGAAAAACCACCGAAACGCTGCCAGGTGGCGTCATTGTTTCAACCGCACAATGCGTTATTAAAAATAAACGCTATACCATTATGTCTTTATCAGCAAAATTTCAGCGATCACACCCGCAGGCGTTTTTTCTGGATGATGGAAACCCCGAAGCGCTACAAGATTACCTGCATTATCACGGCTGGATGGATGAGCAGAATGAGCTTCAATCTATTGAAAAAGCCGGCGAAGGCAATATGAACAAGGTTTTACGGATTGAGCTAACTGATGGCAAAACGTACATCATAAAACAGTCGCGCCCGTGGGTAGAAAAATTCCCGGACATTCCCGCCCCTGCCGACCGTGCCAATATTGAGGGGCTTTATTTCCAAGAAACCAATCAAAATAAGATTATCAGCTCCTTTTCACCAGAGCTGCTCGAGGCTGATCCCGACTCGCACATCCTGTTAATTGAAGATCTTGGCAAGGGCTCAGATCTGACTTATTTATATGAAGCCGGTCGCGAAATGGACGAGGAAACGCTCCAAGGATTGATGAATTATCTTTCGGCGCTGCATCAAAATTTTAACCAACAGGCGTGCGATTTCTATATCGAGAATCGGGGTATGCGCAAACTCAATGCTGAACATATTTTCCGGTTTCCATTTATCGAAGATAACGGCATGGATCTCGACGATATCACCCCGGGATTGGGCGATCTTGGTCAGAAATATCGCGATGACGAGGCCCTGATGGAACAGGTAGCTTTTTTGCAGTACCGGTATTTACAGAATGGCGAAACACTACTGCAGGGTGATTATTACCCGGGCAGCTTTATTAATACGGATGACGGCGTTAAGGTTATTGATCCCGAATTTTGCTTCTTTGGCGACGCGGAGTTCGACCTGGGCGTATTTCATGCGCACATGCTCATCGCACAACAGCCGCAAGAAATTATTGATGGAATATTAGAACACTACAAAAAACCGCCCACATTTTCGGAGTTGCTCTATGAGCAATATGCCGGCATTGAAATTCTACGCCGCATGCTGGGGCTGGCCCAACTGCCGCTGTCACTTGGTCTTGACAAGAAAAAAGCCTTGCTTGAAAAAGCGTATTCGATGTTGCTGGATGAGTGAGAGTTGATTTACCCATCATACTAAACGCATTTAGCACATAATTTATGTGCTAAAGAGTCGAAGGATTTCATGGATTTGATATAAACACTTGCCCAATGACACCCCTCGTCCGTTCCGAAAACCACGGAACAGACACTCCCCTCAAGGGGAGACTTTATAATCCTCTAAAAAAACTACCCTAATCAACGCTCTCTAACGAAAGGGTTTTTATCGAAGAAAAGCTGTCTGAACGCGGCTGTTGTCAGGATTCTTGAAGGGTATATTTTTAGACAGCCGCGTGAGTTCTTTTCTTCGCGACTTTTTACGTCCCGTTTTTGGTCGCTCAAAAATGGGGCAAAAAAAATAGTTAAACCAAAAAATTCTCTTAAGGCCCAAAACTTAAATACTCAAAAGCTAACTCTTACTTCGTCCTTGCGCTCGCATTAACTGCTCAAATTCTGATAATTTTCCCTCTTTTTTCTCTTCCCCATTTCCATGCTTGGCACTAAGCGTCTCCATATCAAAATGATTGGCAAAAAACTCATCGCACCAAAGGCATACATTCTGTAACTCCTCTCCGCGTTCCAACGCGTGCTCCTCACTCACCCCGATGGATTCACCCATACGCCACGGATCGCCGTCATTTAATTTTTGAAATATTTCTGATTTCGAAACCCGCTGCATTACATCCGTCACTTTTTCGGTGCGTGCATCGCCCATTGGCACCTTGGTGCCGGGACAACAAGGATTAATTTTCCAGAGCTGAATGCTGATTTCCTGCACGTTATCTTTGCCGCCCAAGAACCCTTTGGCCCCGGAGTGCATAGCGCAGAAATTGTGGGTATGATCCTGCATCCACAGGTCGTTTTCGTAGGCCCGGCCCCGCGCCCAGTTGCCGCCCAGCCAGAAGTCTTCGTTGGCGCCCATAAAACCATACGTCAGCGTATTTTCATCCTCAAATTGCTGATGTATTGCCATAACGGCTTCATCCGATAGACCCTCCATCTCTTTTTCATCCGGACTGAATGTTTCCATGCCGCGCGACTGAAACAGCTCTTCCAGCAACTCTTTTCGTTCGCCTTCATTTTTATGATATCGGTCAATACTGGCGATGCCAATATGGTTCACCCCCTTTTCGATGAGCGTATCCAATTTCTTTTCATTAAGCAGATCGCCGTTAGTTTGAATGGTCAGCTTGGTTGATTCTTTGTCATACTTTTCGCGCAGGGTGTCCACAATCAAATAGAGCTGTTTACGCAAGGCCAGCGGCTCGCCGCCGGAGAGCATCAGGCGATCAATGTTAGGCGGCAGGTTCTTTATGATAGCCAGGCATTCTTCGTCGGTCATGCGGTCGCCCTGCGGACCGGAATCGTTGTAGCAGTGGTCGCAGTGATCATTGCAGACGTGCGTAAATACCCAATAGAGATACGGAATGTGGTTGAAGTCATTCATATTAAAAGACTTTGACATTTATTGTCATTCCTTTTGAGATCCTTCGACTTCACCCCGACTCAAGTCGGGATTGCGCTCAGGATGACGATGACACTAATTGTTAAAATTCGCAGCCGGTTTTTTAAGCGCATTCCAGAATTCAATCTCTTCTTGCACCCCGGCTTCGGCATCTTGTACAAAAGCTTCGGTTGTATTATAAACCGTCAGTTTCCCTTTTTTCATGAGCGAAATGCCGTCGCCCATCAAAATAGCTTCCTTTAAATCATGAGTCACAAAAAGGGACGTAATCTTATACTTCTTGGCAATCCGCTTAAACAATTTCTGCATGGTTTCCCGGGTCTCCACGTCCAGGTTGCCGAAGGGTTCATCCAGCAACAAAACCTCCGGGTTAATAACCAGCGCGCGACCAAAGGCCACACGCTGCTGCTGCCCCCCCGAAAGCTGATGCGGCATTTGATCACCTTTGCCCGCCAGTTCCAGGTTTTCGATCATTTCTTGGGTGCGCGACTGGATTTCTTCCTCATCTACCTTACGTACGCGCAACCCAAAGGCTATATTTTCAAAAACGTTCATGTGAGGAAACAGCAGCGTTTCCTGGTATAAGTACACCGCATTTCGTTTGTGCGGTACCATCTCGTGTACGCTCGCATCATTCAGTAATACCGTGCCATGGTCGGCCTCAAGAATACCGGCAATAATCTTAAGCAGCGTAGTTTTACCGCAGCCCGATTTGCCCAGCACGCTGAGTGTTTCATGGGCGGCCACATTAAGCGATAAATCACGCAGAACTGATTCTTCGTCAAATGATTTTGAAATGTTTTTTACTTCTAATCTCATCGTAATTTTTTAATTGACCGTAAAGGGCGCCGAGTACACAAAATCAATCTCTAAAACCTGCTAAGCTTTTCTTTGTGGCGCTCTGTGCCTTCTTTGTGAAACTTCGTGAGACAGCTACTACACAAAGGAACGCAAAGAAGCTCAAAGGTTCACAAAGTTTAAATTATTGAATTGCATCAGTGCTGGGTTTTAAATACAAACCGTTTGTTTACATATAGCAAAATAGCCGGCGGCAAAATGAGCAGGCAGGCCGCCAGCGCCGCGTAATAAATGTTCGCCTCCTGAATATACTGAAAAACTTTAATGGTCAACGTTTGCACCTGCCCCACCCCAATGATGGCCGTCAACCCGTACTCAAACCATGAAATAAGATACGTTTGGAAAAAGCAGACCAGCAGCATACCGGTGGCCGATGGCAGCAACACTTTGCGATAACTTTGCCATGTATTGCCGCCAAGGGTGGTTACCAGTTGCTCAAGATTTTTCATTTTATCACTCCAAAAACCGCTGAATATAATCACCGCATAGGGATAAGCAATTATCAGCTGGGCCAGCACTACGCCCGCCACGGTTCCGGACAGATCAAATTTAATAAAAAAGAAATACAGGCAGCCGGCATAAATTACCGGTGATAAAATAAATGGGAAATATGAAAAGAGCATCAGCTTCTGGCGGTGGGCGCTGTACGCAATAAATTTACTGGTGATGAACCCACACAGGGTTGAAAAGAAGGCCACCGATAGCGAAATAACGACGGAAATAACAAGGCTATAGGTCATCCCGCCCTGGGATGAGAAAATAATTTTCCAGTTGTCAAGCGTGATAGTTTGCGGCCATACCGCCGGAAAGCTCCAGTTCTGAGCCAGCGAAAGCAATACGATGTAGGCGAACGGAAATAAAAACAGGAAAGTAATAACACCCAGCAGCACATATTTACCTTTAGAGGTCATACGAAAGCCTCCTTTTTTTGAAAAGATAAATCACAACCGACAGAATAATGACGATGTATAAAATAGCAATAACATAGGCCTGAGGAATATCCAACAGGTTGAAGCGGCGCAATTTGCGAATGGTAAGCACTGAAACCATTTGGGGTGATTGTTGACCCAGCAGCAGCGGTATCTCGTAAGAACCCATCATAAAAATATAGTACAGCAGCATGGTGGGAAATGCCCGGCTGAGGATGATGGGCACTTTAACTTTGAGTGCGGTGATGAATCTTTTTGACCCCAGCGTGGTGGCCAGCCGGTCAAGTTCATCAAGCCGCTCGGATTTATAGATAGTCTGGAAGTAGATCATAAAAAAGGGCGTAGCCAACATCACCATAGCGGTGATTATACCGATGCCCCACTGATCATTGACCATGCCGGGAAAGCTGCGGACGGAATCAATCAGCCCCAACTGAAAACTAATGCGTGACAATAACCCGGCACCGGACAAAAGCTGAATAATGAATAAGGAAGCTACAATGCCGGGAATTGCCAGCGGCAAATAGACAATGTATGAAAAGAAGCCTTCATCAATCTGTTTGTTAAATAATAGCGTTCCCGTAAGCGCCAAAAGTATTGAAATGCTCATAGCTGCGGCGGCTATGTAAATACTAAACCCAAAAGAGTAGTACACTTCAAAATTTTGCAGCACTTCCTGCCAGTGACTTAGGGTGAATCCATCACTTAAAGCTCCAAACAGGCCTGTACTGTATAAAAAAGCATACCCTACCCCTAAAATGAGCGGCAGCACGGCCAACAGAAAAAATAGTGTAATCCCGAATAAATCGAGCCTGCTGTGATTCAATTTGTTTTTAAAAAACTCCATATAATTTAACCATAGTGATGGAATCACTTTTAGTCCCCTTACTGCTGAATTACTTTGGTGCGAAAATCTTCGTTAAGGCGAATCATATATTCCGGACCCAGTTCCTGCAGGGCTCTGGCGGACAGTTCTTCACGCGGTGGTGCGTAATTGCTTTCTGGGATATCGTTAAATTTTTGCTGCCAATTTTCTGGCAATTTGTCAACGGCAAGCACCGTGTTATTGGCCATCGTGTTAGGCTGCATTTTCTTGTATTGCGCTTCCGGCGAAAGTAAAAAATTAGCCACAACCATGGCCGCTGCTTTATGCGCCGATTTCTTAGGAATGCCCACATAATTCGCGTTTTGTATGGTGCCGCTTTCCAGCAAGTACACGCGTGCGGAAGTGGGATACGTGCCGTCGTCTACAGCATTATCAATGCGCGTACCAAAATTCATGGAAAAATTGATTTCTCCATTACTGAACAGCTGATTCATCGCTGCCGGGGTGGACGGAAACGTCTGCCCGTCTTTCCAAAAATACGGTTTGATGCGATTAAGATACTCCCAAAGCCGGCTCGAATATTTTTGATAGGTTTCGGCATCAAAATCACCCGAAAGTGCTTCCGGGCCGGCCATCTCAATCATTAAATTTTTGAGAAAGGTCATGCCCACAAACTGATTGGGAATGGTAAACGTGCCCGGGTTGGCTTTCACATACGCTTCCAGCTCTTCCATATTACGGGGCGGATTATCCACTTTTTCCGAGTTATAAATCATCGACCACTGCGTGAGACTCCACGGTGCTTCGTAGCCGTTTACCGGTTTTTGAAAATCATATTTGATGATGGGATTATCAAAATCTACATAATCTGAGTTGGGCAACTGATCGGTAAAGGGTCCGTAAAGCGCGTTAATTTCGCGCAGCTGATAAAACGTTTCGCCGTTAATCCACGCTAAATCTATATTGCTCACCTCCTTGCCGGCGTCAATTTCAGTCAAAAGCGTAGAAACAATCTGATTGCCCTGCCCGCTCGAAATTTCCAGATTAATATTATAGCGCTCTTTCACTTCAGGAATTACATAATTATTGATGTAATTATTCACGTAAGGCGATCCCTGCCACATCATCCAATTTACGGTTTGGCCCTCAGCGCCTTGGGTGATTTCATCCCAGCTCAAATTTTTGAGATCATCTTTTTTCTGTCTCTCGGAACCACAAGAAACGGTAAGCAAACATACAATTAGGATTACAAAATAGCTTCTCATCATATCTATAAATTTAAAGAAAGCAGTGATTCCATTACTTAGAGTGATGGAATCACTTTGTATAACAAATGATTAATGCCGGGCAATTTAGCATTTATTGCTGAATGACTTTTGTCCGAAAATCTTCAGAAATACGAATCATGTATTCCGGACTCAATTCTTGCAAAGCGTTGGTCTGCAGCTTACTGCGCGGGGGCGAATACTTGCTTTCAGGGATCGCTTCAAACTTTTTTTGCCATTTTTGCGGGAGTTTTTCAATATTCAAAACCGTGCGGCTGCCCATTACATCCGGACTCATTTTTCTATATTGTGCTTCCGGGGAAAGCAGGAAATTGGCCACCACCATGGCACCGGCCTTATTGGGTGAATGCTTTACAATACCAATGAAGTTTGTGTTTTGAATGGTACCGTTTCCCCAGAGATATGCGCGGGCACTGGGGGGCAAAAAACCGCTTTTTACCATATTATCTAACCCATTGGCGCCAAATACCATGCCAAAGTTTATTTCTCCGGTGGCAAACATCTGTGCAAGGGTTGATGTCTCGGAAGGAAATGTTTCTCCTTCTTTCCAGAAATACGGTTTAATACGGTTGATGTACTCCCAAAGCTCCGCAGAATATTTCTCATATTTTGCCTCATCAAACTCACCATAAAGCGAATCATCACCGGCTATATCAAGCAGTAAAACCTTTAGAAAGGTCATGCCCGTAAATTGGTTGGGAATGGTAAACGTATCGGGGTTGGCTTTTACGTAGGTTTCCAGCTGTTCCATCGTACGCGGCGGATCGTCCACGTTCGCATTATTGTAAATCAACACAAACTGGGTGATACTCCAGGGCGATTCATACCCATCAACCGGTTGCTGAAAATCGGTATTGATAAAAGGGTTTTTAAAATCAACATATTGGGCATTGGGAAGCTGTTCGGCAAACGGCCCGTAAAGTGCATCAATTTCCCGAAGTTGGTAAAATGTAGCCCCGTTAATCCAGGCCATATCCACTTCGCTGGCTCCCTTGTTGGCTTCCACTTCGGTCATCAGCGTTGAAACAATTTGGTTACCCTGTCCCGCAGAAATTTGCAGATTGACATTATAGCGTTCTTTTACCGTAGGTATAACATAATTGTTGATATAATTATTAATGAATGGTGAGCCTTGCGCCATCATCCAGTTTACCGTTTCGCCTTCGGCGCGTTGGGTGATTTCATCCCAGCTGAGGGAGCTCAAATCATCTTTTTTTTCAGTGGTAGATCCACATCCAGCCAGATATATTGCTGTAGCTAATAGAACAAAAAATATGAGTAGCTTTTTCATAAAGAACTTTCGTTTGGAGAAAAGTGATTCCATCACTTGGAGTGATGGAATCACTGAAAAAAATTAAAACAAGTAGCTTAAGCTAAATTGAAACTGGCGGGGCGGTGAAGCCGCACGCTGGGTAAAGTTTCCGGAAGAGGCCGGCCCTACTTGAAACTGATTCGACGGGTTACTATCGTTGATAAAACCGCTCAAGTTCTCTGTGTTAAACACATTAAAGATATCAGCGCGAAACTTTATCCGCTGGTCGCCGCCTATAGGCAATTTATACTGTACGCCCACATCAAAGGTGGTTGCCCACGGAAGCCGATCACCATTGCGGCTTGCACCGGGCGTGCGATCGGCTATAGCACTAAAGCTGGTACCTTCAAAGGCGCGGCCTATGCCATTGCCGTTCAGGTCGGTGGTACCAAATACCGAGGCATCCGGAACACGATTAATGGGCTGTCCGCTTTGTATCTGCGTGGTGGTTGTAATGCTAAGTCCATTAGCCGGATAATAGGTAAAGAACCCTTCAAGCACATGCGTGCGGTCGTTTGCCGAGGGACCAAATTCCTCATCAAACCGGTTGGCATCAACTGCGCGGAAATTAAATCCTTCGGTATTGGTCTCCAACTGAGAAAGGGTGTAAAAAAGCTGGAACGAGTAATCATCATCCCCGCGGTTTTTAGTGAGATTAAAGGTAGCGGCGTAGTAATCAGATTCTCCTTCACTCTCAACGGTGGAAACGGTGCGTGAAGCGCCAAAGAGAGAATCACCGTTTACCAATGCAAACGGCTGGCCCTCATCGGTGTATAATATGGGCGTCGTACGCGTTGCATCTGCATCTCGAGGCGAGCGTACATCTTGGGGCTGAAAGTCTTCGTCCACAAAGAAGGGTTCCGGCGAATTCAATTCTCGCAGGCGAAACTCTTCTCGGCTTCGGTTATAGAACGCATCAACCGAAAATAACAACTCATCATTTAACTGCCGCTGATAGCCGATTACAAACTGATCGCTGCGCGGATTATCGTAGCCGTTGGGGTTATCAATACGGATGGTATTGCTGAATACACTGTTGACATCATCCTGAAACGACGAGTTGTCGGTAAATTCTAAAAAGTCAACGTCAAAGCCGCTGGCTTGCAGGGCACCCGGAAAAAGCACCTGGTCAAGATCGGTATCATCAGGCAATGCTCCGGCATCAATCAGACCCTGCACTTGTTGACGTATATCAGCATTGTTTCGGTTAAATTCGCGGGCATCACTGACGATAGAATACACTACTTTTTGGAAGAATCGCCCGTAGCCGCCGCGAATTACACTGCGATTTGTGAGCCGGTAATTAAAATTAAAACGGGGACCGAAATTATTATAATCGCCGTCGTCGTCGCCGCCTTTTGAGAGGTTATCGTAATCATACCGAAGGCCTAAGGTTAGGTTTAAGCGATCGTTTACGGTCCACAAATCTTCAACGTAAGCATTATACCGGTTTTGTACGGTACCAAATGGCTCGGAACGCACATTGATTGAAAAGTTCGCGACCTGAACTTCAGAATTGAGATTCTGGAGATCTTCAATGCTCAAATCTTCTTCCACGTTTTGCGCTCGCAACTGACTGAGCTGATCCGGGGTGAGCTGAACCGTGTAACTGCCAAATGGGTTGCCGCCGCCGGATAATACAAAGTCGGAGGTAATAAAACCGGCGCCTGTTTTTAACTGATGATCACCCAGCGAAAAGGTAAATTTCTGCTTAAACTGTCCGGTATTTTCTGTTTCAACAAAGGGGAAACCCGGAGCTCCTATTCGACCGACCGGAAGAAAATTGGGATCAAGAATGGTTACATCCGGGCTTTCTGAATCGGGGTTGGCCGGACGGCTGAAATCCCAATAAAAGCGAGAGTATTGCAAACTTGTTTCGGAGGTGAAAGCCGACGAAACATAGGTGTTTTTGTTCGCAATGATGTAGGAATCGCGATCTTCAAAAAAGCTGGATGAAGGGAAGAAGAAGCTCCCGCCCTGCCGCTCAAACTCAACGAGGCCTACATTTCCCCGCAGCGAAGACCGAAAACTATCGCTCCAGTTGTGGTCAATCTTTCCGGAAAATAATGCCAGCTTATCTTCGCCGCGCAATTCTTCGCTAAAACCCAATGCGGGAGAATCCAATACATTATCATTTAGATTAATGGTCCCTTCGGCATTCAGATAAAAGAAGGTTTTATCTTTTACAATGGGTCCGCCAATGCCAAAACCGCCCTGATAGCGCTGGAAACCATCCTGGGCATCATTATCCTGTCGAAAATTCGAGGGCGAATCTGTATCAATTGCCGGACCGGGACGCGTAACAAAAAATACCTCTCCGTCTAAATTATTGCTGCCCGATTTAGTGGTAACATTAAAAACACCGTCAACCGATTGCCCGAATTCAGCCGTGTAATTATTGGAAAGCACGGTTATATTTTGAATAAAGCCCGTTGGAATGGGGAATTTGGAGCCGCCCAGGAAATTTTCGTTGTTATCCAGCCCGTCAATCAGGTAATTGGTAAACAAAGGGTCGCCGCCATTTACGCTTATATCGGGTGCGGTTTCAAACCCCGTGGTGGCTTTTACAACATTGGGAAGCCGGAAAAGGGCCTGTTCAAAATCTCGCGCCCGAATAGGAATATTCTCTATTTGTTCGGCATTCAATTCTGCTGACACTTCAGCATCAATCGTATTTATCCGTGCAATAGATTTGGAGTCACGCACCGTAATTTCGTCCAGCTCTTGAGTTGATTTAGGGGCAATACCTATGGTAACACTCTTGTTGGTATTAGAACGAAACTGAATATCGGCCGCTTCAAGCGAATAATAGGAATCCGTATTGGCTGTAGTTGCCGTATAGCTGCCGGCCGTGGAAAGGCCTCGGAAGATAATTTTACCTTGCTTGTTGGTGGTGCTTTCCTGGCTGTACCCTATAGAAGCGTTGGTGAGCGTTACAGTAAGCCCGTTTACCGGTTGGGCCGTCTTTTGGTTAATAACCGAAACTTCCAGACTTACCTGTCCAAAAGCGGTGCCTGCAAATAAAAATGTTAACAGTAGTAGTAATAGTCGTTTCATAGCATAGCTGGTTTTAAAATTTGTGATCCGGCTACTTATAAGAGTAGAGCCGAGCTTATTCAGTTAGTTAAAATAGAAGGGGATGAATATGTAACTAACTGCAAGGCGGGCCGCGGTGGGAAAAACCAAATTGTGTAAAATCAGATGATGCAAAATTTCCTATATAAAAATGTCCGGAAGCTGTGCTCGCTAAAATGCTCACCAGTGCTATAACGAGACGAAAATAAGCGGCTTTGTAGGTGCCTTGAATGAAGCGTTGAAGACTACGTGCATCATCAATATCAGCCAGAGTAGCAAGCTTGGTAACATCAATACCAAGAGCGTGCCCATACCGAACAAAATCGCTGAACAAATTTTTACTCTCCCAATCAAGGCTGATGAAGGACTGTTTATGATAAGCCTTGCGTGAAATTCCTAAAAGATAGGTGCCGCCATCGGCAGAGGGCCCGGCCACTAAATGTTGCTCTTGAAGCAGAAAGCCTGTATGCTCTATGGTTTGGGAAGTGAGTTGAAGGCAATCATTTCCAATGGCTATAACATGCTCAAACCCTTCATCAAATACAGCTTGAAAGGCATTGCCTAATTTTTCGCCAAATGTATGGCCTTGTTGCGAAGCTGAATTAAATACTCTTACCGGGAAACCGGTTTCATTGATCCGATCGGCAGTATGCGTAATGAGCTGATGAGCAATAGCCTTATTCTGTGCAAAATTTCCGGACGAACAAAAAGATTTTGCCCGCGCTTCCTCATCAGCAGAGCGCGTAAAATAAAGTATAGCTGTATTTTGGATTTTAGAGGTCAAGAAGAAAAAAATTTAACAGGAGTATCAAAGAAATAAAACGTATCTATTCTAAATCTACGTTAACATAGGTTATTTGGTTTTATATTTCCACACAAAAGCCTTTTTATGGAACTTTGTTACACTTATTTTAGATTTGAAAAAGCAACTATATTAAACGGTGGATGAAATACTACCCAAGAGTCTTCTCCCAAAGGGATTCCTTCGGAAGACTACATTCGCCCGATAAAATAATCGGGGCTTATTGCACCGAAGGTATTCCTTTTGCCATAAGCATCCCTTTGGGAGGCACGCTCAGACTGACGTCATATTGCCTGTCCCGACTCATGTGGGGAGCGCAGCAAAGCCCCAACGGTTCGGGAAATAGATGCAGATTATGCAAAAGCCTCTTATAATTATAGAAAAGCTATTGGATGGAAAAAATATTCCATGCTTTTTTCATAATTGTACTAAATTTTCTTATCGACCGCTACCGGAAGTGTAATAATAAATTCGGCCCCTTCCCCCGGCCGGCTTTCACACCGAACACTACCCTGCATTTCTTCAACAAGATTTTTTACAATAAAAAGACCTAAACCAGTAGAACTTTCATTACCAGTGGTCTTGGTAGACAGCTTGCTATATCGCTCGAAAAGTTGTTGCTTTTCTTCGTCGGGTATGCCCGGTCCCTCATCTTTTACCGATAGTTCCATCTTACTCTCCTGCAATTGGGTTGAAACCGCTACTGTTGAGCCGGCCGGAGCATATTTAATGGCGTTGGATAGTAGATTTTCGAGAACACGCTGCACCGCTTCCACGTCTGCCATAACCGGCAATGAATCTGAATCGAAATGGGTAACAAGCCCAATCTGTTTCTTTTCAGCAAGTGTTTTAAAGTTATTTACCGTCCGTTTTAGGGGTTTTTGTATATCAACAGATTCAATATCTACACGATTGCTGCCATTTTCAATAGCATTCACATCCAGCAGATTGTTAATCAGGTTCAGCATCCGGTCGGCGGACAGGCCAATAAGATCAACATATTCCTCGAACTCTTCCTCGGGAATATCGTGATCGGTTTTCAACATACTGGCTACCGAAGTAATTCCCGAAAGCGGATTACGTAAGTCGTGAGCGGCCATCCCAATAAATTCGTCTTTCTCTTCGTTGAGCCGTACAAGCTGCTTATTTTTTTGCTCTATTTCCCGGTTTTTTTCTTCCAGTAAAGCATTGGCACGTTTTTTTTGATTGTTGTACCTATAAAGCAATCCCATAATCACAGCAAATAAAATCAAGCCAATAATTAGAAAAGCACGCCACAATTTTTGCCTTCCCAGTTGGGCTTCCTTCAGGGCCGCCTCCTTATTCAACAGCTCTATTTCTTTGTTCTTTTGATCTACATCAAAGCGTGTTTGCATCTCTTCTATTTTGGCCATCCGTTCACTGTTCAGCAGTGAATCTTGCACCGCTTTAAACTGCTTGTACAGATTATAGGCCTGCCGGTAGTCATTTTGGTCTTCATATATTTCGGCCAGCCGCTCATATCCCTCTATTATATACTGTTTATTATCCGCTGTTTTTGCTTTCTCCAATCCCCGCCGGGCGTATTCCAGCGCTTGCTCATCCCGGCTGCCCCACCGCTGATAAAGTTTAGCCAGGTACAGATAGGCGCCGGCCTGGTTGCGGGTTAAATTGTTGCGGTCAAAATAGCCGATGGCCTGCAATAAATTGCGCTCTGCTCTTTCATATTCCCCCAATTCCACATAAGAATTACCGATGTTGGTAAGGGTTATCATCTTCATAAATTCATAATCAACCGGGCCGTTTAGCATCTTCAAAGCCTGCCGGTAGTATTTCAGCGATTGCTCATATTTTCCCTGGTAATAATAGTTAACGCCCAAATTTACTGTTGTCACGACCCTGCTTGTATCATTTCCAATTTCTTTTTGCTGATTGATGGCCTTTTTGAAATATTCAGCCGCTTGTGCGTAATTTTCTTGAAACATGTGTAGTAAAGCAATGTTCGATAAAAGCGAGGCAGCTCGATCTTTATTACCTTGTTCTCTGTACATATCCAGGCTCGTAAAATAATGCTCTAAGGCTTGATCGGGTGCGCCCAGCCTCACAAAGCTAATACCCAGCAGATTATGGGCATGGGCTATTCCGGATTGGTACTGCAATGATTTCGCCATTTGCATCCCCTTTCGTGCGGCTTCAAGTCCCTTGCGAAGATCAATATTCCGGTTTTGCCTGCTGATGGCAAGCAGGCTATCTACTCCTTCGCGTGTTTCGGGTACGCCTAAAAACTTTCCTGCTTCTTTGTCATAATAATAGCGGGATACCGAATTTTCGTTTGATACTTCCTGTGCATACCCGGTACTTAAACCCAAGATCAATAGAAACAGTCCATATAATATAGTTTTAGGCATTTCTTATTTATAACCTTGTTGATAAATAAATTTTATGCTATTTCCTTAAAAAAGCATCTTCAATCCCTAAATATGTTATAGTTTTGTAACCTGATAATACTGCATGCGCCGATTTTATTTCAGCAACCTTTAAAACCTAAAATATTAACTATATTCATATAGCATTTCAAAATAATTAAACAATATTAGCTCTGCAGACTCCCATCCTTCACAAATGTTAAAGAATATTAAT
>Ga0306907_1000316_pt1 | contig 22860 bp, 19 predicted proteins | sample AntRauTorcE11898_FD_190415 | JGI IMG/M metagenome (GOLD analysis project Ga0306907, IMG submission 190415) | Saline lake microbial communities from Rauer Islands, Antarctica - Metagenome Torckler E11 #898 (v2) (version 2) | ecosystem: Environmental > Aquatic > Non-marine Saline and Alkaline >... | reverse complement strand
AAATAACTCCCCATCAATAATTTTATACGTTTCGGGGTCCACTTTTACCTTCGAGCCGTCATCCCCCATCGCGTAGGCACACCACCCCCCATAAGCTGGTTCATATTTTTGCGGCGTCTTTTTAAAGGTTGAGCGGTTCGCTGTACTCAAAAAATAATAAGTCAAGCCCTTGTGGGTATAACTTATTTCTGAAACTCCTTTTTTAGGTTCATCATCAGCATAATAGCTTACCGCGTCATAGCCATCCAACGCTACTCCGTCATCGGAGAGATTATATGTTTCCACGCGTCCTTTTTTATCCGGCTGTTGTGCCTGCACGCTCATACTGATAAAAAATGGCATCAATACAAATACCAAAAACTTCATCGTGTTACTATTTGATTACAACTGTTCTAGTGCATTGTGCGGTTGAAAAAAAATATACCACCTGGCAGCGTTTCCGTGGTTTTTCTGAAACCTGTCAGCGTGTAAAATCAACGCAGTCACTGACAGGTTGATTTTGGTAGTTAACCGCACAACGTGTTTGCAACAATTTATTTTTATTGATCCTATAATGAATCACGATATTCTAACATCTTGCTGCCTGCTACTGCTTTTTATAGCTGCTCAATGCACCAATGATGTCTTTAACAGAGCTTATATCTGCCCCTTTTCGGGCATTAGCAGTGCCAATGCTATACGCTATTTTCCATTGACGCATCAATGCTTTTTGGGCATCCCAAATTGAATTTTCAATATCATAGATGCTGGTATCCTCAGAGGTAACGCCATTTACTTCAATAATGTGCAAATTGGTACCGGCTTTAAGCGTTTCTTTTGATGTCGTTCGGATATCAAACCGGCCAAAAGAGAACCCTTCTGCTGTATTGCTAATTTTATCCATCCTTTTTCTAAGTTCAGGCGTTATATGTGCCGAACCATCACTAAAAACAGCTCCGCGTGCATGCGTTCCCAGCTCTACCAACCGTATATTTTCACCCTCGGCGGGCGTTTCGTATAGGTTGTCCTTATGATGATCGAAATGCTTTTTTGCCAGATTTAATGTTTGCTCATCTTTTAAAATAAGTTCTTCAAGGGTGCTTTTTCCATCACCGCTAAGGGTTAGTAAGTTTTTATCAGTAATAGATAAAATATGGCCTTTATCCTCCCCCGGAAGGTGGTAATAGAATACTCCGTATTCCCGGCCGGCAATATATTCTTGAATGATCAGCTCATTGGCCACATCATTCAGCGCATGATTTAAATCCAATTCATTCTTTATGATTTTAACACCGGCTCCGCGCTGCCCTACATCAGGCTTAACCACCACAGGAAACGCCAAATCATACCGTTGCATAAAGTTTTCGGCTTCGCTGATTCGCTCTTCATCTGATAGATTGGCAGGCAAAAATTGATAAGTAGCAACGCAACCGCTTGATTTAAATTTGTCTAAAATTTTTGCTTTTGATTCACCGATAAATCCCCCGTGAATGATGCCCGGGTTGGCAGCGGTAAACAGGGTCAGTTGGTGATGCTTAATACCCAAAAACGCAATATAAACGCATACCGGCGCATATAAAATATAAGGAGACCAAAACTCCCACCGGCTTAATCACCGCCATCGCGAAAGCATGAGCCGCCGCCCCCGGTAGCTTAATAGCGGGAGAATGACTTTTGTGATGAAAATCATAAAGAGAATGATTCCCAGCAGAAAAAGCAGCGCGTATTCTTGGTAGGCTGCAAAATATGACAGTAACTCGGCCCCCACCAGTGTTGAAATACCTACCAATAAGGGCGTCCAGATTATACAGGCAATTAAAAAGTATCCGGTAAACATCCAAAAAGAAGCGCCTATGGCACCGGCGCTAAAGTAAGTGGGCATTCTGCTCCCCGGTAAAAAACGACTTGCAATAATGATAGCAGGCCCCTTGGCTTTAAACCATTCACTGCTTCTTTCAAGGTCTTTTTTTGATAAAATCCATTTGAATGGCGCACGGCGCACCGCGGCTTTGCCCAACCAACGTCCGGCCAGATACAGCAGAATATCACCCACAAAAATGCCCAGAAAGCAGGCCGCAACGGCCGGCCAAAAACCTATAAGTCCACGAGCAGCCATCAAGCCCGCCCCAATGCAGGTTAAGTCTTCACTGATAAGCGTTCCCAGCACAATCACCAGCATCATAATGATTAACGCCAACCCTTTAAACTTTTCAAAATTAATATCGTCAAAGGGTTTTTGGGCTTGCTCAATACGCACAGATGATGCCTGGGAAGCTGGTAATGCATTTTCATTTTCAACGGATTTCACAAAGGCACTTAAATCTTCTGCAATAGCGTGGTGATTTGACTGAACAGCTCCATGCCCTCCCGAATATAATTTTAATGAGCTTTGAGGCACAATACGATGATGTTCTTTGGCAGCGGCCAATGGTACCAGCTCATCACCGGTGCCATGTTGAATAAGCATGGGTTTTTGGAAGCCTCTCAAATAACTGCGCAGCGGGCGCTGATCGGACTCATAAAAACTTTTAGCATAGGGTATATTTAGCAAAAAGTCATTGAAATAGCCAAAATGTGGTATGCCATTATGGAACATCCAAATGAATGATAACTGCGCGCCATGGATAACATGATTTAATTGATAACTGCCTAAAAGCTCTAATTCTTGAACGCCAATGGAAGATAGCAGATCCAGCGATTGGACATAGTCGGGATATTTATGCGCCATATTTATGCCGACTCCACCCCCTAAGCTGTACCCTACAACATGGGCATTATCCACTTTAAGTAAATCCATTAACTGTTTGATATACAGAGAATAAGAATTTATAGAATAACTTGGCACTTCTCGCGAGGAACCATCGTAGCCCGGAAAATCGGGAGCAATAACTCTAAACTTATCAGAGAGTTCAGATATTAGTTTAGAAAACATAGGCGTGGCTATCGGGCTGCCGTGCAGGAGTAGAATAACAGGTGGGTTTGGGGCCGAGCCGGCGTACTTATCAAGGTAGGCAATGGTTACATTTTGGTTCGTAAGCAGGGAATCACCCGCTACGGCTTGAACCCGGACCGTTTGTTGGTCATCATCCGGTTGCGCAACATAAGGATTCAACAACTGCCATACATGCGAACTTCCAAGAAGCAGCAGATAAAGAAGAAGTGCAGCTCCCCACCAGCTGAACCATGAGCGTTGTTTAACATTCATTGAATCTCCGGTGAGTCACCCTCAAGATGGATTTATTGATGTTTCTTGTGCTGTAAAGTAGATGGTGCTATACCAAAACCTTCGGGTGGTATAAAATCTTGGACACGAACTATAAATGCAATCAATGCATAATGGTGCACCGTATGTCCAATAAGGAACTGCAGTTCACGATTCACAGACGAACGGCTCCATCCATCATCCCCATCTGCCTGGCCATCATTGCTTCGTACTTTCACAAAATCATTAAAATCAGTTCCCTTGCCGAGCTCTTTAAGATTTGCCATGCACTCCTCAATAACCGCTATGGCATACATGCGTTCCTGTTCCAGACGGGTATCGCGAGCGCGGGCATCATAATCAACCGTGGAAGGCTTTCCCTTTGTAAGGCTTAAATAATGATCGATAACGTGACGCATGTGCTTTCCGGCCGAACTGCTAAAATACGGGCTGTTATCAAACCGGTACTGCTGATTGGTCAAGTCTTGCAACAGCTCAATTCCCTGCTGTAAAAAATGAACATTCATGCGAATAAGCGGATCATTTATAGACATAATAATTAGGTTGTAGTTGGATTAAAGTTTTTTGCTACGGCTTGATGCAGTTTACGGCTTAATGATTTACGATCAGTATCCTGCATAGATGAATCTCCAAAATGAATATGCGCCGTGGACGATTTAATTTTAAGTAAATTCCAAAAATGAGTTAGGAAATCCATTTCTCCCCACCAACAAATATCTTTCCAGGCTTCAGCTTCACCCTCGGCACTATATGAGATAGAAGCGTAGTGCACCGAAAGATCATGAGAAGCCGGATAATGCAGTAGCGACGATTTAAACGGAAGCACTTCGGCTCCTCTGCTACTGGTTCCCTCCGGAAATAATATTACGCCCTGCTCTTCTGTAATATTATCTTCGATAAGGCTATTTACGCGATTTAGGTCTTGGCGGTTTTCACGATTGATGAAAATAATACCCATCAAACGGGCCGCAATCCCAAAAAAAGGCCAGCTTTTAATTTCAATTTTTGCAACAAATGTTGTTTTCAGGTGTTTCCAAAAAGGCAAAATATCAATATAGCTTAAATGGTTGCTGATTAGGAAAAAAGGCGGCTCGGGCGGCGATCCTTGTACGTGAATTTTTAAGCCGATTATTGCTGCCACGTTGCCGGCCCACCGAGATATAATCCAATTTTTCCATTTTAGTCTCATACCCTGGCTTGCAAAGCAAAATAGAAGTCCCACCCAAAAAATGAGAAGTACAATAAGTAAATACACCGTAAATACCACCAACCGAAAAAAGGCTCTCAGGTTTTTCATACCCCCTTACATTAATTAAAAAACAGCATTCGCGTACGTTCGTCCAATTTTTTAACATCAAGCAACACCAGATAATCAATGGTCTTAAATTCTCGATCCATTGCCGGGTGGCTGCAAACCTTTGCCCCCAGATCCATATACAATCGAAAAAGCTGCGGGAGCGATATTTGATCCACTTTCTCACTTTCAGGTTCCTTTTTTTGGCATTCAAAATTGGCGGTAGTGTCTAAAAGGAATTTATCATGAACGTGGTGATGCATTTCTAAATATTTCATAACATTCCAAGCCTCTTGGGGCGATTGGCTGGTAAGTGAGCAGCAGCCAAAAAGATAGCGTTTTTCATTCCTCATCATATATTTTGCCAACCCCCGCCAAAGCAAAAATAATACCCGTCCATTGCGATGTTCTGCGCTTATACAGGCCCGGCCTACCTCTACCGAAGATTGTAACAGTTGATCCGGAAGAGTGGACAAATTAAACTCTTTAGCCGTATAAAACCCATTGTTTCGCCGGGCGTTAAAAAATGTTTGCATCCGGTAGGTGCCAATTACGGCGCCGGTTTGCCGGAATATGACCAGCAGGTGATCACACTGATCATCATAAATATCTTCATCACGCCGTGTTTCACCGGATGCCTTCAGGCCCTCGCCAAGCTCTACGTTAAACACCTCGTATCGAAGGCGTTGAGCTGCCGCCAGGTCGTCCTCATTTTGTGCAAATTGCACCTCATACTTATTGGTTGAAAGAAAATTTGAAAGCATAAAAGTTTATGCGGCTCTAAGCCAGATTTATTGTGCCCGTTATACAACCCCAAAAATGTATATCCAATATCTTATAAATATGGGCTTATCCTACAACAAGAAAAACCAAAATAATAGTAGCAGAAGCATCACCACGGCTACTATTTGAATGCTTAACCGGCGGGGTTGGGGATTTTTTGAGGAAACCATAAATGTAATACAAATTTAAAGGTTTATTAGATTTCTTAAGTATATAAATTTTTTCGATTTAATAAACGTTTATATTCCGATTGTAGATTAATCAACAAAACAACAACGCATCAAAAATTTATTCGGTAATGAGTGATGAAATAACCATTCGAAATTCAATCTCTAAAACGTGGGGCATAATCAGCATAAGCGGACTAATAATTTCCGTAATATTCTTTTTTGCCCCCTCCTACTCCGGCAGCCCTTTATGGATTGGTATTTTTCGTCTGCTGGCCTTTATTGGATTTGCCGCATCCGTTATAAGTTATCTTCAGCATAGAGAAAAAACGAAAAAAATAACACTTCTGGTTGATGAGAGCCAAATCATCGTTCAATATTTTATTGCTTCCAGGAAAGAGCAGGAAGAACTATTTGAGCGTAACACGGTTAAGACCATTAAAGTTAAGTCTGCTCCGGCCATTTGGGGTTTTTTTCCACGAAATGAACTACGTAAATTCTTGATTACCTTCACCGATAGCAAAAATACACTATCGTTTTTCAAGTTTGGCGGGAAGAATTTATTTATTTCAACCGATGATGCCGCAACAGTGCAAGATTTTCTTGGTCAATATTGTACGGTCCGGCAAAGCTGAAAAACTCATATTTTAGTACTCATTTAGATTAACTTTTATGCCTTTTATTTCAACATACGTTATTTAGTCTTGTATATTTAGGTGAGAAATTGCCTGCGCGATTTTTAAATAATTTAATCAACCCCCAATATTAACACCTCAATTAACATGCCGCATTTTAAATCTATTTTTATTCTTATTCCGCTAATTTTTTTGGTACTCTTTTCATGTTCAAGAGAAGAAAATTATGACGATGAAGCAGACCGTCTGGCCCAGGAATTTATCATTGTAGATGGCCATGTTGACCTGCCCTACCGCCTGAACAATAATCCGGAAGATGTATCCGGAACAACATCGGACGGTGATTTTGACTATGATCGCGCAAAAGAAGGCGGGCTGAATGCGCCGTTTATGTCTATTTATATTCCAGCGCGCTATCAAAAAACAGACTTTGCTATGAACGTGGCTGACAGCCTTATCAATCTTGTGCGGCAGCTCGAGACCGATCACCCCGAAAAATTTGCCATTGCCACCTCTCCGCAGGAAATAGAAGCACAGTTTAAACAGGATCTTATTTCGTTACCCATGGGATTGGAAAATGGCGCCCCGATAGCAAATGATCTGAAAAATGTGCAGCGGCTTTACGATAAAGGAATACGTTATATAACCCTGACTCATTCTAAAGATAACCAGATAAGTGACTCATCATACGATACGTCTGGCACCCACGGCGGGCTGAGCTCATTTGGCGAAGAAGTAGTTAAAAAGATGAATGAAACGGGCATAATGGTTGATATATCGCATGTTTCCGACAGCGCATTTTTTGACGTTATGGACATCACCGAAGCCCCGGTGATCGCCTCGCATTCATCAGCGCGATTTTATACACCCGGCTTTGAGCGTAACATGAGCGACTCCATGATTACCATGCTGGCTGAAAATAACGGCGTGATGATGATTAATTTTGGCTCCGATTTTATTAGCGATTCATCCCGTACCAACTCCGATAGTCTGGATGCCCACATCAGCCGCTGGCTTGATGAAAACAACCTTGAACGCTCTGATGCTGAGGCACAGGAATATATTGAAGAATATGAGTCACAAAACTACCGCTACGCCACGCTCGATGAAGTTGTAGATCACTTTGAGCATGTTATAAATCTCACCGGCATAAATCATGTTGGTATTGGCTCTGATTTTGACGGCGTGGGTGATACGTTGCCTGTTGGGCTCAAGGATGTTTCAATGTATTCAAATTTAATTCAGGAACTCTTGGATCGCGGATACACCAAAGACGACATTGGCAAGATAACGCACCGCAATATTTTCCGTGTGTGGAATGAAGTTACTGAAACGGCCCAACGACTTTCAAATAAAGATGCAATGGAGTAGTGGAATGAATGTGATATCAACCCCCACCCTGCTGCTTGATGAAAAAACCGTGCGCCGAAATATTTCGGTGATGGCAGATAAGGCTAAACAAAATAAGGTTGTCTTTAAACCGCATTTTAAGACGCATCAGTCGGTACAGATAGGCCAATGGTTCCAAGATGTTGGTGTTGAAAAAATAACGGTATCATCGGTTACCATGGCCGAGTATTTTGCTGATGCAGGGTGGATGGATATCACCATTGCTTTTCCCTGCAACATTCTACAAATCGATCGTATTAATGAGCTGGCCGCTCGTATATCGCTCTCAATTTTAGTGAGTGATGCGAATGCGTTGCCGGTGCTTACCCAATCACTGACGAATCCGGTGCAGGTGTATATTGAGATTGACACCGGTTCGGATAGAACGGGCTGGGCCCCTCATCAAACCGATTCTATTTCAAAAGTGGTAAATCAAATTTATGATCATTCCCAATTACAGTTTAAAGGGTTTTATTCCCACCCCGGTCATTCCTATGCGGCACGGTCAAAATCTGAGATCAGAAAGATTCACGGGGATGCGGTGAGCAAAATAAATTCTCTAAAAAAGCAGTTTCAGACCCAATATCCCGATCTGGTATGCTGTATTGGAGACACTCCCTGTTGTAGTGTGGCTAAGCATTTTGAAGGCATTGATGAAATAAGCCCCGGTAACTTCGTTTTTTATGATTTAATGCAGCACCAAATTGGGGCTTGTCGGCTTAAAGATATAAGCGTGGCACTGGCTTGTCCCGTAGTAGCAACATACCCTCAACGAGGTGAAATTGTGATCCACGGCGGAGCGGTGCATTTATCTAAGGAGTCAATAAGGGTTGATGGGCATAAAATGTATGGAAGAATCGTTCAATTAAGTAATGATCTGCACTGGGAAGAACCGGTAGATGGGTGTTGGGTAAAATCGCTCTCGCAAGAACATGGGATTGTAAAATGTTCCAACGAATGTATTAAACAGCTTGATTTGGGAGATCTAATTGGCATATTACCGGTTCATTCATGCCTTACCGCTGATGCGATGAAAAAATATTATACAATAAATGATTTAACCGAACTTGAGCACATGCAAGCCAGTCTGTAATTGAAGTAAAATTAGAATTTGATCATTGGCCGTTATTTCTACCGCTTAAGTCTATTTGAGGCCTTTGTCCCTAGGACTCCTTCGGAGAAATACTATCCAAGAGTCTTCTCCCAAAGGGATGCCTTCGGAAGACTACATTCGCCCGATGAAATAGTCGGGGCTCATTGCACCGCAGGTATGCCTTTTGCCACAGGCATCCCTTTGGGGTCTATCCTCCCGAGTACTCGGGATCGGGGACGAAATGACAACGAGCCTTTCAATGCCCTTTAATAATTATTGTAAAGCCACGCATCAACATTCACATCTTTTCTAATTTGTCGGAGGAACTGATCAGCTTCTTGCTCGTCTTCAAAGCCTTTATAAGCGACCATGTAATAGCCGTCTCCCACGTTAACCAATATTTCGGCTTCATGTCCGTCTTCTATTAATTGCTTTTTGTAAGAATCTGCATTGCTTTCATTTTTGAACGAGCCGCCTACCACGTAGTAGGTATAAGACTCATCATTGGTTGAAATGGAATTAGACACATCTCCTGATTGATTTTCGCCTTGGGGATCATCAAGCTCAATTTCGCGAACCGGTATTTCCGGGTCCACTTGTTCCACCTCAAGGGTGTCGTCATTATTATCGGATACCTGCTCTTCAGCCGGTGCTTGCATATTGTCGTCTTCAATTTCCTCTTCAGTGGGAATCTCCTCTGTTTCCACAATGGCCTGTTGCTTGGCGGTATTGCGGTACCGTTCCAGATCATTTTGAATGCGAAGCCGTTCATCTCTTAATTTTTCAAATTTCCCTGTTAGAACGCCTTTCTCTATGCGCTCGGGAATACCTGGAACAATAGAGGCCTGAATTAAAATCACCAATTCCCGGGTTTGATAATCTTTAGAGTTATATCCAAACAAATATCGCAGTCCAAAAAACCAGGGCGGAAGATCTTTAAGTATGGGAACGCCGCGGCGCACTTCAGAGGCTTCCGTACGGTATAAGCCGGCGATAGCAGTAGTTTCATCATTCAGCAGCAGGGTTTGGGTCGTCGCATTTTGTTTATTAATAATGGTACTCACCGGATCGGGCTGAGCTGACGAACGCTCGGCCTCAATTTCAAGATGAATAAAGGTTGTGTCCTTGTATTCAATAACCTGAGGCACAACATTCAATATGGTACCAACGCTGAAGAACTGATCGGTTACATTGCCGGCAAAATCGCGTTGCTTAATGGAAAAATCCTGACCCACCTGAATATTGCCCTCTTCACCCTCCAATACTCTTACAGAAGGTGAAGCCAGTATTTCACCGAGATTATCAGCCTCAAATGCACTAAAAAGGGCTTGAACGCGTATGCCGCTGCCAAAAATTTCTCCAAAATTCACGATTCCATTAAACACGCTTTGTGAAACGCTTTGGGCCCCATTTGAATTCACTTGTACAAATGGCCCGTCAAAACCGCCATCCTGTACAGCACCCTGGTTGCCGCCGCCATCCGTAACCGGCAGCTGCCCGTCGCCCCCTCCTTGAGGGTTAACAAAGTCACCCACGTTAGATGGAACATTTTCGGTTAATGTTGACCAATCCACCCCAATTTCCTGCAATGCACGCCGGTTACCTTCAAAGAAAATAGCGTTAATGCGAACCTCTTTTGAACTGGTAGTAATGGCTGTATCTCCGGCGGCGGGTGTTACCGTACGAGATTGACCCTGAACGGATGAGGAGGTTTGCGCCGGGACTATTTCAAAAAAGTCGCGTTGTTCAATGAGCTGCAAATATTTGGCCCGCAAAATTAGGTCAAGCGCGTCGCGCCAATGCATGGGCGGCACGCTAATACCCAGGTTTGATTCTGTTGCCGTACGATCTATAATTACCTTGCCCGAATACTCTTGTGCAAATTGATTAATAACATCTAACGCTCTTGAAAATGATGTGGTACGGTCAAATGAAACCACTTCATCCGGATTGGTATAATCACGGGGTATCCGATCTTGGCTTTGTGCCGAAGAGACGGAAATTAAACAAAAGATTCCGGCCAAAAATACAAGTAAAAGCAATTGTTTTTTCATCACAAAGTGTAGTCTATTGCTGGTTTTCATTATCGACCCCCATTTTTACAGACTCTACGATGCCACCTTTATTGAGCGTAAACGTAGCTGTTCCTTCGGATAAATTGATGCTACTGAGTTTGCCTAAATATACCTCTTCCCCAATGCTAATTTGCTGCATTTCTCCATTTTGGTTAATTAAAAACACCCGATCGGTACTTACAGCCACTAAACTGCTATTTTCTACGTTAATTTGTTTATCTTCGTTCGCTTTAATATCTCGAATTAGTGGAAAAAAGGGATTATTTAAGGAAGCATAGGTATTTTGAAATACATTATAAGCAGATTTTTCAAGAATTTTAGTGCGCTCGTAATAGCTTTTCAGCTTAAAGTCATAGCTTACGTATCCGTACTTTTCTTCAACCTGTATAGGTGTTATAGAAACATTATCTATTTTGTTCAATGGCCCACTCAATTCAACAGAACGCATAAAGTTGATAACATTTCGATACAGGCCCTCTCCGGTTATCTGCATATTTAGAATACCGTATTGAGGATAAAGAGTAGAATCTTGGAATGTAAATGAAAAATCATTATTGGCGTTGCCACGATTTAAGGTAGTCAAAAAATCGAACACTTTATCTTCATTACTGCTTCTATACAATGCCTTTTCATAATTTTTATAAAACGCACTGGCCTCTTGAAACGTTGCTGATATAGCTTCAAACTGATCCGCTATTTGCTGATCTTGCTTTAGCTTGTTCTTTCTTTCAGTTACCTGAGTTTTTACCTCTGCAAGCGTTTCTGCCTGATAATACTGGATATAGTACCATCCCCCCGCTGCAAACAGCAACAAGACCAACAAAAGGATTAATGAATTACGTAGGGCGTAAGACATTTTAAAAATTAATTATTAAGTATTTGTTCAATTTCTTCAGGCTTTTCAGGAGAATATAACGAAGAATCACTAACAAACTCTTGAACGATCATTGAAAATCGAAAAATTTCCTCTTCCCGTCTCTCGTCAATTGTTACGTTAAACAACGTGGCTTCTTCAAATAAATCCACAATAGCGGGAATACGATTCCTATAAAGGGTATAACCTTCTAAAAACACCCCGCTTTGACTGTCATTCATTGATGTTAGCCAGCTATTGGGAATGCTGTTCATTCCTTCATTCAAAAGATCAAACTTGGTGCTCCAGACTTTGCTGCCCTTGCTAAGGGAATCTAACAACGCCAGTTTTGAGGTGAGCAGGCTTAAATTTTGTGATATCTCATTTGTGCTTTGAACCACGGGAGCAATTTGGTTAATCCTTGAGTTGGTTAATTCAAGTTCCGATGAAAGTGATTCAATTTCCGCCGCATTCTGTTGATAGAAATAGTTTACCGTGGGGATGGACAAAAATATCAGCGCCAATAAAACCAATCCATGCCATTGAAGTTTAAAAATTTTCTGCCGTTCACGAACATGCGAAGGCATAAACGAAAGCTCGTGAATAGCCTCTTCGTTATCTTCGGAAGCAGCGGTTGCAATAGCAATGGCAGAAGTAAATAAGTTCAGTACCGATTGGTCGGTGTCTCCCAACTCCAATACTTCGTTGTTATACTGAAAATTCTGAACGGTAATGTCGGGAAAATTCTGGCTGAAAAATTCTACCGCCTCCTCACCAATCGTATTATTGGCTATAACTATTTTATCAATACCCGCAACTTTACCCGAATCAAGCTGAAATAAAAGTTTACTAAAAACCGTATTTAAAAAATTGGAACTTTCCGTGCCCTGATTAATGGTGGGCATAACCTGCAGAATTTCATTACCCTGCATAAACACAATGCGTCCGTTTTGAGGGGCAAACTGAATTAGGGCTGTAATTTCAGAATTTTTTTGCTGATAATGGTTGTTGACTAACCCCACAAGCGCTACTTCATCGGGATATATGGCACCTATGTTAATTTTTTGGTCATAAATTTCTTTACTTTCATCAACAATGGCCAGCAAGTCAACCGTTGACTCGGTGGAGGCCAATATCAAAGAACCATCATCTTGTATATGGTATGCATAGTTATCTTCCGATTTGGGCGTGCCGTAAATTGATTCAAGTTTAGACTCCACATCCGCTGTTAAATCCTTGGTTTTGACCTCACGGAAGTCCGTATCATCAATGATCTGAAAGATGGTATTGCCGGCTTGTATATTTAGTCCAAGCGTTACGTTTTCACTTTCAGTATCGTTGAGAATATTATAAAGCAGAACAGCATTTGATTGCACTCCTTCAGATTCATTGACCATGTCCAGCGACAGATCATTGTCGTCTTGGGTTTCTGTCTGCGCTTCAAGCTCCTCAAAGTCAAGATCATCTTCTTCCTCATTCCCTGCTGATGAGGGTTCATCGTCTTCTTCGTCAAAACCAAAGACGCCCTCGGCAGAATTATCTGCATCAGTATCATCCATTGATGCATTCTCGGGAGATGATTGAGAAGGGGAAGAAATTTCTTCGGCAAGAGTATAACTATCAAGCCTGATAATTTTAAAAACCTTGCCCTCCTTTCTCAAATGCGCCACACGGATCACATCATCCTCTAAAGCAAGTCCCACAAAATCTTTATTCCAAAGCATACACTGTTATTTAAACAAATTCCGTTTTAGAAAGCAGCTGTTCCATCCGCTTCTTATTATTCGCGTTATTCAATGCTACTTCTTTTGAAATTTTGCCCTCGTTATGCAAACGCTGCAAATCTTGCTCCATCGTATTCATGCCTTCTTTACTGCCTTCCATCAGCATTTGATAAATTTCGTTCACATTATCATTGCGTATTGCTGCTTTAATTGAGCTTGTAACCAACAGAACTTCTTTGGCCATCACCCGTTTGCCGTCAAGGCTGGGCACCAATTTTTGACTGATAACACACGTAAGTACATCGGCAAGTCGCGAACGCACTCGTTCCTGCTCATTAACGGGCACTTCACCCATAATACGCTCCACGCTTTCCATAGCTGATGAGGTGTGCAGGGTGCCAAAAGTTTTATGGCCGGAATCGGTTATTTCAAGGGCCGTCATAATTGTTTCCGGATCGCGAAGCTCACCAATAACAATAATATCGGGATCTTGCCGCAACGCCTGAATGGCTCCTTCTTTAAAACCCATAACATCGCGGCCCACCTCGCGGTGACGAACAACCGATTTGATGGGCTTGTGTATCAATTCAATTGGGGATGCAATGATAACGATGTGCGAATCAACCGTACGGTTGTTGGCATCAATGATGGTATCCAGGGTTGATGATTTACCGGAACCTGTTATGCCGGTAACCAGCGTTAATCCGTACTTATAATATTTAAGACTCAGGGCTTTGGCAATTTGAGGATGCATGCCCAATCCTTTAAAAGGGCGAATAACATTATCAATCCGGCGCATATTTAAGGCAAGGTGCTGTAAATCGAAGTACATGTCAGCACGAAAACGCTGGTCAAGTTCTGAATCGGTGTCTATAGTGTAAGAAAAGTCGAGGTTGCGTTCTTCAAGCAGGTGTTCACGCTGACTGGGCATGATAACATTATGCAGCAAAAAATCGGTTTCAAGGATACTTATTTCATCTTGCTCGTACGGCGATTTATCTCCATGGATACGATACCACACTTTCCCATCGCAACCGGGGCCGCCTATATCAATATCGGAAGCTTCATTTTCAAGCATTTTGTGCAGGTAATGCTCCAGAATCAAGCGAAGCGAGTGGCGTTGCTCATCAGAAAGGTCCTCTATTACATCACCAATAGCAGCATGATACTCTACGCCCTTAGCCGTATCAGGGAGCCGGGCTGCTAAGGGCTGAACCAAGTTTTGAAGTTCCGTAACTTTATTTTCAGACATTAAAGAGTTATTAAAAATAAGGGTTTGTGTACCGCCGCATGCACTAAATTGGGTTCATAACGTTTTTAAGGCGTATTATATAATCTAAAACCAACTCATATTAAGAATTATTGAGACCATATTAAAAAATCTTAATATTTTGCGCTTCTCCCCCCTCACCACTCCGGTTCTTTGAGTAAACGTTTTTTAAGATTGAACAGCTGACTGTTCATGTTACCAATTTTTTTCTGCTGAATTTCAATAATATTGCGGGTAAAAATATTAAACAATTTTTCCGGTTTTTTTTTAAAAAAGTTTAATATTTCGGGACGCTCGAATTGCAACAAGGTACATTCTTCTACTGCAACTACTTTAGCCATGCGGTTATTCTTGCTGAACAGAAAAGTTTCTCCCAAGAAACTACCCGTTGAAAGCGTAGCCAACTGTATACTCTCTTTCCAAATTGCAACCTTTCCGGAGGCGATAAGGAATGCAGAATTTACGTAGTCGTTCTCTTCAATTACAATATCATCCTTCATATACTCTTTTTTTATCCCACAGTTGAGAAATTCCATGACATCTTCATGATGGAAATTCTTAAGTACAAGCGGGGGTTCCTTAAGAAAGGACCGAATATAATCAGGAGTAGATTCAGATTCTAAGTGTTTGTCTTTATTCATGGTTTTGGTCTCCATTTAACCCAAAAAGCCAGTGCCTTTTCAGACTCTATTTAAGGTATTTATTAATTAGCTGAAGCACAGAGATATTAAATAAAATTAATGTTTATTATCAATCTATTTAAAAGGCTGATTATAGCGTATTGCGAAACGTGCTTTATCAACCTTTTTATTTCCATTGCTGTTAATCTTCAATGGTTATGGCGGCCACTTCTTCTATGGAAGTTACGCCGTTTTTTATTCGCTCACGCCCTGAAGCGCGTAAGCTTAACATGCCCTGTTCTATGGCATGATTTTTAATTTTTGCTTCATTAATATCACTACTCGATTCCAGAATCATGCTGCGTATCTCACTGTCAAAATAAAGGGCTTCCATAATAGCGGTTCGCCCCCTGTAACCATGCGAGCAATTTTCGCAGCCCACCGGCTCATAAAAAGTGGTTTCTTCTATCTCTTGCTCATTAAAACCAATTCCTTTAGCCATCTCGGGGTGAGGCTCGTACTGTTTTTTACAATCGCTGCACAGCTGGCGTACCAGCCGTTGCGCCATAATTAAATTTACCGCATTGGCGATAAGAAACGGTTCAACCCCCATTTTGTATAGTCGCGATACCGCGCTGGGGGCATCATTGGTGTGAAGCGTGGAAAAGGTAAGGTGACCGGTATTAGCCAGTTTAATGGCTATTTCGGCTGTTTTTAAATCACGAATCTCTCCCACCAGCACAATATCCGGATCATGGCGCAATATTCCGCGCATGGCCTGATCAAAACTCATATGATTGCTAAGCTTTAACTGTCGCGCACCGCTAATAAGATATTCCACCGGATCTTCAACGGTTAAAACATTTACCGAGGGGTCAATTACATAATAAAGCGCTGCAACCAGTGTGGTAGATTTACCGCTGCCGGTGGGACCGGTAATGATAACAATGCCCGAAGGCTTTTCAATGGCATTTACAAAATCGTTTTTGGCCTTTTCTTGCAGGCCAAGCACATTAAGATCGGTAATCACTTTACGATCATCGAGTACCCGAATTACGATGGACTCAAACTTACGGTCAAATTCCTCTCCCACCATGGGCATAATGGATACCCGGTAGCGTATGCTGTGGTTATCAACCTTGCGCTGGATGAACCCATCCTGCGTGGCGTCACGCTCAAAGCGATCCACGTTTCGGGTCTTATCTTTTACCACCGCTGATATGGCTTCGGGCTTTACATTTTTTTGTTGATGCCAAATATCGAGCTTGCCATCAACCCGGAAACGAATATCCGTCAGCGCCGGCCCGCTGGGCACCACATGAATATCACTGACTCCGTCACGGACAGCTTCTACAAGCATCCCCTCAACGAGTGAATTGAGCATGCTTTGATTGATTTCGGCATCAATCTTCTCTTCATCTATTTTATTTTCTTCGGTTTGCTCCAGATCGGGTTCATCATATTCAATTTCTTCAAGAAGATCTAAAAACTCATTTTTTTGTTCGTAAACCTCCGTTAACGTATGCTCAACGAGTTCGTATCGGCAGTACTTAATTTCATGCTGCCGAAAGTTCAGCTTGCCAATAAGTGTGGTTAACACTGGGTCGGTGGGATCAGAAGCGGCAACCGTAAGCACCCCATTATTGGTATTGAGCGGGAACGCTTTTTGATGCACCAGTTCATCAACAATATCCTGTGGCAAGCTTTCAAGATTGGCGTTGATTTCTTCAATGAGTGATTTTTCAAGCTGTTCCTGCTCTTCAAATACTTCTTCGAAAGCGTAAATACCGGCTATAGCTTTCATCACTTCGTATCGATCAAGACCTATATTCTGGTACAAAATTTGCCCGATGCGCCGGTTACTCGATTCCGGTTCATCTTCCAAAATAGAAATAGCCTCTTGCAGCTGATCGTCCGTAATTACTTCACGGTTAACCAGTATATCTCCGATATGTCGGCGGGTTCGTACGTTACTCATTCAGAGAAATTAAATTTAGGTAGCTGTATATTGTCAGAGGCCCTTGCTTTACCCACGTCTATTTCGACTTCGCTTCGCTGCGCTCAATATGACGTCAGTCTGAGCGCAATGAGCCTCGATTATTTCATCGGACGAATGTAGTCGAAGACTCTTAGGTAGTATTTCAAAGGCCTCTATCAGTAATCATTACGCCTTCACCGATTGCACTAAAGGTACACCTTTTGAGGATTTAACTTAAAGAAAGCTTTGCTCAGTACATGTTGATTTTAAAATCTAATGGCCCCACCCCAAAACCCCGCCCCATCCCGATACTTCGGGAGGATAGGCAAGAGGGGATGTAATGGTGAGCAGCAGCTTAGGACTCATAAAAGCAGATTATATAATTTTTTAAATCGGTCAACGCCTTATTAATGGTCATTCTATGTTTCTACACACCCGAATTAGGCTGTACCAGTGCAGATTCCGAAGAAACAACGGTAATGGCAATAAGGGCAACCATAATGAACAGATTAATAAATAAGTTGATCATATCAATAACCGATTCCATTTTATAGGTCGTTTGAATTTCGTAATACTGCGCCAATTGCTCCGCATTTTCGCGCAGCGCCCCGGATTCTGCCCCCAATTTAAAGCGGCTGATAGCCGTTTTGGTAAACACCCCGGTAGCTTCGAGTGATTCGATCAGCCCGGCCCCCTCCTTAAGCATCATTTTTATGGCTACCTGTTTAATCTGCCGTTCCATATATTTATTTCGGCAGGCCTCTGCGGCAATCCGAATGACTTCAATGTTTTCTCCGGAACCGCTGTAAAGCGTATAAAATACACGCGAAAAAATTTCAATGCTTGTTTTGTGCAGTAAATCACCAACAACCGGTACATTAATGATATGCTTATCCAGCCAAAACTTACCGCCGGGCGTTCGTATATACCATATAAATGCCGCTATGGGCACCAGAATTGAGGCCAATATGAGAATCCAGTTGGCCTGCAGCCAATTACTGAACTCAAGGGTGGCTGCGGTCATGGGCGGCAGCTTTATGTCAAATTCTAAAAACATTTCTGCCGTTGCGGGGAAAATGTAGCCAACATAGAATAAAACCACGCCAATAACCGCCAAAACGGTAATAGTGGGCATTAGCATGGAGCGGCGCAAGTTCTTCTTAAATTCTGCATCGCGCTCCAAAAATTTAGCCGTGCTTTGAAATACCAGGGCCATGTTACCACTGGTGGAGGCCACGCTGAGCATGTAGGCTGCAAATTTCCCAAAGATATCTTCGTGCTTGCCGTACACTTCTTTGCCCTCTTTCCCGTCTTTAAGGTCTTTCTGAATTTCTTTAATCACTTCTTTCATGCGGGTATTCTGCGTATCTTCATACAGGAGGGTCAAAATCTCGTCAAAACTAAGCTGCTGCCGCAACAGATCGGCCGAAAGGCTTATAAAGGTGACTACTTCTTTTTGGGGAACCCGACCCTTCCAGGTAAACCACTTTTTCTTGATGCTTATAACCTTGTAGCCCACTTTAATCAGCGCCTGTTCTACCTCTTCTTTACTATAGGCTTTCTGTTCGCCCGTTACGGGATCTTTATGACCGCGTTTTACCTTATAGGTATAGGTTGACTTTTGATCAATCGCTTTAACTTCGAAGCCGTTGGAAGCGGAAATTTTATCAACCCGTTGTTTCGCTTCCTTTTTTGATGTGGCTTCAAACTCGGTCTTTATGAGTTTGCCCTGCTCGGAGATGGCCTTGAGTCTAAAGTTTGGCATAAAAATTTATTTTTTCACAATTGAGGTGGTACCCACTACCTGAATAACGTATAAACTACCTAAGTAGATTGAACCTTCAAAATTAACAGCTATAACAATTCGGTGAAATTTTGACCTCCATCCACTGCCGCTACTGGTGGTTGCGTTGCGGATTACTCATTCCAGAGCAGACCTGCTCATCGAAGCCAGCTTACACATAAAGCTTCAACAGGCAGACTTCTGGCGTAGTTCAGGCGCCGGAATGAGGCTGGGGCCCATTATTTACTACTGCGTCCGTCGCTCTGCTGCGGACGCAAGATGTGGTTTTTGACCCATCCTAAATCCTTCCCTATCCGCCAGCCGGCGGACAAGGAAGGACTTTTTACATCATGGGCCGGGCGGCAGTGAGTACCCTCGATAGCCCCAACAGCGTGGCCGGCCTCTGGTTAGCCACGCTGTTAAATTAACTCTGCCAAGCGTTGCCGCTTTAACGCACCACTGTAATGAAAATGTAGGTCGGATTGCTAATCCGACGGGTCGGGCAAGCTGCCCGACCTACAACTCAAGGTGCAAGGTGTTGAGCAGCTGATATATCTTCTTTTTCTATATGAGGATGATCTTTCAAAATTAAACCTGCCTTCTATCATTCCGCAGCAGATCTGCTCATCGAAGCCGGCTTACACATAAAGCTTCAACAGGCCGACTTCTGGCGTAGTTGAGGCGCTGGAATGAGGCTGGTATTTTTACTACTGCGTCCGTCGCTCTGCTGCGGACGCAAGATGTGATTTTTACCCATCCTATATCCTTCCCTATCCCGACAGCAGTCGGGACAAGGAAGGACTTTTTACCTCATGAGCCGGGCGGCAGTGAGTACCCTCGATAGCCTCGGCGTTAACGCCGGGGGGTGGATTATTCGGGGATGAAATTTTCTCTGACAGGCACATTATTTAATGAAAATTCATTAAGATCCAGCTTTTTACTGGCATTATCGATATCCATACCCACTAAATTACCCTCCGCGTCATAGTCTAAAACCACGCCCTCAGAAATTTCTTTACTCTCCACACTTTTTACGTTTAAAAGTTCAATGTAAAGCGAGTCGGTTTCTTCATAATAATTAAGCTTCATGGTCTGAACCTCCGGTCGGGAAATGCGTTATGAATGGTTTGTTTATCATTTAACGTAATAACACGCAAATACTTGTTATCAAGTTCCAAAATTTGACCCCAAAATCTATACCGGTTATCCTCTTGCTGCTCTACCTTTATAGAATTTTCAATGACACGAATACACCATTCTTTTTTCAAATAAGACCTTTTTCTCAAGACTTCATTTTCAAAATAACTTGTGTATTTATATACAGGCAAATTTAATAATACGTTTGAATATATGTTGTAGTGTAAGCTATTTTTCAATCTTCCCCAAGCATCTCTACTCTGGCTGTATCTGCCAAAAGCCATAATCAGTCCGATATTCTATTCAACCTCATGGGCCGGGCGGCATTGAGTACCCTCGATAGCCCCAACAGCGTGGCCGGCCTCTGGTTAGCCACGCTGTTGAATTAACTCTGCCAAGCGTTACCGCTTTAACGCACCACTGTAATGAAAATGTAGGTCGGATTGCTAATCCGACGGGTCGGGCAAGCTGCCCGACCTACAACTCAAGGTGCAAAATGTTGAGCAGCTGATATATCTTCTTTTTCTAAATGAGGATGATCTTTCAAAATTTCAACGACTGTTATGCCGTCTGCCAGTTTGTATAACACTTGCTCTACGGTAACCCTTGTGCCTTTTATCACAGGCTTTCCAAACATTATATCAGGATTGATCTCTATTCTGTCATGTTTTTTCATAAGTCAAACCTTTTCATAATCTATATGTATATACCATAATATAATAAATTAAGTTGGTAATCTTGCCCTCTTCCCTGCCGCACCCTTCAAACTTGCACCATATAGATGAATCGTGCAAACGTAGCAGGCAACGTCCCGACTTACTAATCTCGTGGCCGGCCTCTGGTTAGCCACGCTGTTGAATTAACTCTGCCAAGCGTTGCCGCTTTAACGCACCACTGTAATGAAAATGTAGGTCGGATTGCTAATCCGACGGGTCGGGCAAGCTGCCCGACCTACAACTCAAGGTGCAAGGTGTTGAGCAGCTGATATATCTTCTTTTTCTATATGAGGATGATCTTTCAAAATTGAACCTGCCTTCTATCATTCCAGAGCAGACCAGCTCATCGAAGCCGGCTTACACATAAAGCTTCAACAGGCCGACTCTTGACGTAGTTGAGGCGCCGGAATGAGGCTGGTATTTTTATTACTGCGTCCGTCGCTCTGCCGCGGACGCAAGATGTGGTTTTTACCCATCCTATATCCTTCCCTATCCGTCCCGAATGCTCGGGAGCGGACAAGGAAGGACTTTTTTATATAAAAACTAAAAAATCCTCTTAAAAGAGGCCTTTGCTAACCTACGTCTATTTCGACTTCGCTACGCTGCGCTCAATATGACGTCAGTTTGAGCGCAATGAGGAGCCACGACGAATGAAGTCGAAAACAAAGTCATGGTTTTGCAAAGCCCCCTTCTATATATTTGAGCACTAAAATGGGTACGTGCAGACGGAGCGGGCTATGTGCCGACTTACTAATCTCGTAGCTGACCTCCGGTTCCCCACGCGTGCGCAGGTAGCCTGCCTGCTTCTCCATGGGAGTCCTTCGGACAAGTCTGTGACTTGGAGCATCTATGGCACAAGAACCCCCGAAATATCGGGGCGCCAGATAGGGGGGTTAAATATTAGTGAATTTCCAATATCCCAACGTTCTCACTCGATAACATATTCATTATTTTATTTTTATGTGCATTCAAATTTTTAGCAATCTTCTTGGTAGGAGCATTGCCAAAGCGCAACCACACAATATACGGGGGGAAATCTCTAAGTAGTTGCCATTCATAAAAATTCTGATCGTAGGTAGCAATAATAAAATCATGTTCTTTAGCATATTTCCATATTTGCAAATCGCTAACTCTACCCTTTTTCATGGTTGATACATGTTGAGAACCCACAAATTTTTCGTCAATATATTTTAGGATACGGTACGAGATATTTTCATCAACAAGAAGCTTCACTTAAACAGTCACTTTTACCCTTCGTTCTCTATCTGCCGAGTATGCTAAACAGGCCTGAATATGCTGCTTTATAAGAGAGGGATAATCTTTGATAATTTCCTCCGTGCTCATGTCGGCCGCAAGCCAACCAAGCACATCATAAACGGCTATGCGTGTTCCTTTAATGCACGGCTTTCCAAATCGTATATCGGGATTAATTTCAATCTGTTTTTTGTAATCCATGGTACGGTGCTACTATTTAATTTTATGAGATCGTTAGTGCTTGTAAGCTACCAAATTAAACGATAAAAAATAACTTTCCCTTGAAAAAACGCTTGTTCTCCTGCTTCTCCATGGGAGTCCTTCGGACAAGTCTGTAACTTGGAGCAATCTACGGCTGTGGATGTGAATATTCCTCCACTCCAATCTTGCCTGCTTTCTTTGACCCATCCTAAATCCTTCCCTATCCGCCAGCCGGCGGACAAGGAAGGACTTTTCTATATAAAAACTAAAAAATCCACTTAAAAAGCTTCTATATATTTGAGCACTAACATTGGTTAAAGTGTCTGCCTCCCAATATCATAATCTCGGGGCGGCCACTTAGGGTTTCTTACATTCGGTTCAAAAGGTGTTGATAATCAGTATGGGAACCAATCCAAAACCAGATGATTTTATTATTCTCCTTCACACCTAACGCCCGATAATCTTGTGTAATGCGGACGGAATAAATAACCCCGAGGCAGAGCCATCGGGGTATCAAAGGAAATAAGATACGCTAAAGTAATTTCCTTCCATTATAACCCACCCCTACACCCCTCCAGAGGGGATTTTCCCAAAGGGATGCCTTCGGCAAAGGATATTTTAGCGTATCTTATTGTGTAATCTATCCGACCCAAAGGGTCGGGGTATTAAACCACTTATCAAATAAA
>Ga0306907_1000312_pt1 | contig 23062 bp, 17 predicted proteins | sample AntRauTorcE11898_FD_190415 | JGI IMG/M metagenome (GOLD analysis project Ga0306907, IMG submission 190415) | Saline lake microbial communities from Rauer Islands, Antarctica - Metagenome Torckler E11 #898 (v2) (version 2) | ecosystem: Environmental > Aquatic > Non-marine Saline and Alkaline >... | reverse complement strand
CAGGATCGAAGCCACCACCAGGCCCAGCCACGCCCCGAAGGCCTGCGATACGCCGGCCTGGATCACGCCGCGGAACAGCAGCTCTTCGCCAAGCCCCGCCAACGCCGACACGACCACGACGGCCACGATACCGCGCCCACGGAATACCGAATCGATCAGCGGTCGCACCAGCGCTTCCACATCCTTGAACCAGCGGGCACCGACCCGGGCCACCAAGGCCAGCGCCACGATCAGGGGGAGAGTCGCCACCACGGCCGCGAACAGCAGTCCGGGGGAGGCGGCGAATTCGCGCCAGGGCTGTAACCCGACTGGAACGGCCAATAACAAGGCCAATGGGATCAGGGCCGCCTCGAATACCACGGCGACAACGAACGGACGGTCGGCCGACAGGCGGATTCGGGCCATGGCGGGTCCATTGGGATCGGGGTCGGGCGGCTCATGATTGGCGCAACGCCGCGCGGTTGCAAGCCGCCGCGCACGCCACTGCAGGCCCGACGCGCGCGCCATGGGACATGTATGGCGCGATTTTTGCTCACAACGGCTCATGAACCCCGACGCCTCCAGTCTCTACCGACGGATATTCGAGAGCCATCCGACAAGTCAGCTGCTCGTCGATGCGCACTCCGGCCAGATCCTGCGCGCCAATGAGGCGGCCGTGGACTTCTTCGACGGTACCGGCGCGCGACTCGTCGAGATGCGGCTGTCGGAACTGATCGCGGACCACTCGGACCAGGGCGGCACACCGATCCAGTGCCGGCTCGCGGCGACGCCATTGCCTCTGCAGGTATCGCTGCATATTGCCGGCAAGGGCTGGTGTCATGTCGAGGTCGAGGGCACGCGGATCGACGGGGATGGCGAACACCCCTTGCTGCACGTGACGGTACGCGACATCACCGAGCAGGTCCGTACGGAGCGCGCCCTGCGCGACTTCGAGGAGATCTTCGAGGACGTGCCGGTCCCGTTCTACCGAGCGACCCCCGGCGCGAGCGGTCGGTTTCTGCGCGTCAATCCGGCCCTGGTCCGGTTATTCGAGGCCGATTCCGCCGAACAACTGCTCGGGTATGAGATCAACAGCCTGTGCGTGGACCCCGGCGAACGCGCGTGCTTCTCGAACGCCCTCATGCAGGAGGGCGAGGTCATGCGCTACGAACTGCGCATGCGCACCGTCAAAGGCCGCGAAATCCGGACCGCGGATACCGCATTCCGGCACCTCGATGAATCCGGCAACCCGGTCTTCGACGGTGCCCTTGAAGACATCACCCGGCGTCGCGAACTGGAAGACGAACTCTCGTATCAGGCCCGCTACGACAAACTCACGGATCTGGCCAACCGCCGCCACTGCGAGGACGTGCTGCAGGCGGAGGCGGAGCGCAGTGACCGCTACGGGCACCCCCTGTCGGCGCTTATGATCGACATCGACCACTTCAAACGCATCAATGATGAACGCGGCCACGCGGAGGGCGACCGCGTTCTTGAATGGATCGCGGAGATCCTGCGCAACCGGGTGCGCGAGACCGACCTCGCGGGGCGGTGGGGTGGAGAGGAGTTCGTCGTCCTGCTCCCGTCGACACCGGCGACGAAGGCCCACCGGCTGGCGGAAGAACTGCGCCGTGCGGTGGCCGAAGCGCCGGATTCCGGGCTCATGCCGGTCACGATCTCCATTGGCTATGCCGGCTATCTGCAGGGCGAAGGCAATGCGCGCTTCATGCAACGGCTGGACCGTGCCCTGTATGCCGCGAAACGCGAGGGACGCAATCGAGTGATTGCCGCCGAGCCGCCGGGTGCGCCGTAGGACGGTGGGCGCCGGTTCTCCGCCCACCCGTTCGGATCAGTCGGCCGCGGGGATTACTCGCTGGCGCTCTGGATTTTCTCGGCCAGTTCCTGGTCGTTCTGCGCGGCCCGTGCGATGTTGTTGAATTCCTGCACCTCGAGGCCGGCGTCCTCTACGGCCGCGACCATCTTCTGCTGGGCTTCCTGCTTCAGCCCGACCGCCTTCTCCTGGTCCGCCTGCTGGATCTTCGAGGCGTACTCCTGCTGGAGCTTCTGCACGTCGGCGCGGGCGGTGGTGAAGGACTCGATCTGCTCGTCGTCAAAACTGGTCTCACCGCCTCCGGAGCTTTCCTGGGCATGCACGCCAGGCGCGATCGCAATGAACGCGGCAAAAAGGCCGAGGGTGAGGGACGTGCGGTTCATGATCGTCATTGTCGAATCTCCCGTGGTCGGATGTTCGGGCTCGCTGGTCAACGCACGCACCGGGCCGTGCGAAAACGCGTCAAAGCGATGACGGCGATCCTGAAGGAAATCCGGTTGCCGTGAATTTTCCGCGGGATTACGGCACAGTAATCACGCGACGCGGATCCGGGCAGCGCCCAACGGAGACCGGTTCAACCCCGGACGCCGACCCTTCTTCTATACTGTCAGCGAACACGCTCTGGGAAGCCACGATGTTTCGGGGCCCGTCGGCAGCACGTCAGGTGTTTCTGGTGTTGTCTCTGCTCATCGCCACGCCGGCGACCACAGCGGCGGCCGAGCGCGAGCTGGCAGGCGCGGTCGAGGACTTCATCGAGGTCGAGGTCGCGACGGTCGGAATGGCGACGCCGCATGGGGCCCCCGTCGTACTGCTGCGCGAACCCGGGGGCGGCGCGATGATCCCGATTTTCATCGGCCACGATTCCGCCCACGCGATTCTGCTCGCCCTGCGCGACGCACAGCTCCCGCGCCCGCTGACCCATGACCTGCTGGGCGACGTGATCGGATCGCTCGATGCCCGCCTGACCCGCGTGTATGTGGATGATATCGCCGACGACACCTTCCTCGGGATGCTCGAGCTGGAGGTCGCGGGGCGCGACGAGCCGGTGCGGGTGGACACGCGCCCCAGCGACGGCATCGCGCTCGCCCTGCGCGCGGGGGCCAGCATCCACGTCGCCCCGAAGGTCCTCGACGAGGCGCGGCTGATCAATTACCGCGGTCTGGACGAAGACGAACAGGTCGTGACCGCCGTCGGGATCACCGTCATGGCGCCGACGGTCATGCTGCGAGAAGCGCTCGGGCTACCCGATCGCGACGGCGTGGTCGTCACCGAGGCGATCGGTACCGCCCGGGGTGCCGGACTCGAGCCGGGTGCACTGGTACTGGCCGTCAACGGTGAGACGCCGGAGTCGCCGATGGGATTCCTGCGGCTGGTCCACGCCACACCGGAGGACGAACGGGTTCGGATCCGCTACTGGCTGAACGGCGCGACCGAAGAGGTTCTGCTCCACACGCGCGTACCGGACCGACCCGGCCAGAATCTGTAACGCGGTGCGTTGCGAGCGTCCCACCACGACCGCCAACCGCGTATGTATTGCGGCCCTTGCAGCGGCGCTGTCGACGGCCTGCACGAATACCGTCGTGCCGCCGGCCGAGCCGGCGAATCCAACCGCCGCGTTTCTGCTCGACCACGGTCGGCACGCAAGCCTGGTCCTTGAAGGTCCCGATGGGATAACCCGCTACGCCTGGGGCGACTGGGACTACTACGCGCTGAACCGAACGGGGCCGCTTCGTGCCTCCGGCACACTGTTCGGCGCCAACCAGGCAGGTCTGGGCCGCAGGCGGCTGCCGGGCCCGGCCGAACAGGCGCGCGTGCGCCGCCAGGTAGTGGTGCCGATCGAGGCCCTGTGGCGGATCGACGTGCCGGGCGAGCAGGCGCAGCGGCTGCACGAACGCCTCGACCGGCGTTTCCGCGACGCGCGCGCGACACGGATCGCCAACCCCCTGTACGACCTGGAGTTTGTACAGGACGAGCCGCCCTACAACGTGACCAGCAATTCCAACCATCGGGTCGGCGAATGGTTGCGGGAACTGGGTTGCGAGGTGCGGATGGCGGGACCCTTCTCGAGCTGGCGCGTGACACCGCCGCCCGGCGCGCGGAATGGAAACCGCAAACGCTGACCCCCCGACTACGAACCGTCCCTGTCGCGGCGACGGCGACCGAGCCAGCCCTTGCGGCGGAACCAGAACAACAGGCCGCCCCCGATCGCGGCCATGCCCAGCAGCGTCGCGGGATAGCCGTAGCGCCAGCCGAGTTCGGGCATACTCCATGGCCCGGCGGCGGGATCGAAGTTCATGCCATAGACGCCCGCAATAAACGTCAGCGGGATAAACACCGTCGCGATCATCGTCAGGACCTTCATCACCTCGTTCATGCGGTTGCTGACACTCGACAACTGCACGTCGATGAGCGCGGAGGCGATCTCGCGATAGGTCTCGATCATGTCCATCAACTGAATCGAATGGTCGTAACAGTCCCGCAGGAAGATCCGCGTCTCGTCGGTGACGAGCGGCCACTCCTCGCGCACCAGAGTGCTCAGCATCTCACGCTGCGGCCAGATCGTGCGGCGCGCGGTCAGCAGATCACGCTTGAGATCGTGGATCCGCGCGATGTGGGCAGGCTCCGGGCGCTCGACGACCTCCTGCTCAAGATCCTCGACACGCTCGCCGTAGACTTCGAGCAGCGGGAAAAAGGAATCGATCGCGGCGTCGAGCAGGGCATAGGCGAGATAATCGGCGCCGCGCGAGCGGATGCGCCCGGCTCCCTTCGCGATCCGTGCGCGGACCGGCTCGAACACGTCCCCCGGCCGCTCCTGGAACGTGATGACGAAACCGCGGCCCACGAATAACGTGACCTGCTCGGTGGCCAATTGCCCGGCGTGGCGCGCCCATGCCGCCTCCGTCTGCCCGGGCGCGGCGGACCCGGTCGCCTCCATCGATGCGTCATCGTCAACCGGGGCATTCGTCGGCATCCGGGTCACGATGAACAGATGATCACCGTAGTCCTCGACCTTCGGCCGCTGACGGACGTTGAGCGTGTCCTCGAGCGCCAGTGGATGCAGGCCGAACCGCTCGCCGATGGTCTGGATCGTCTCGCGATCCCCCAGCCCCGCGACATCGATCCAACATACGCCGTGTGCGGGAGGCGTCGCGGGCAGTTCGCGCAGGGAAGCGATTTTGCGGCGACTGACAGCGCCCGTGCCGGTATCCGGACCGTAGGAGATGACCTGGATTTCCGGGGCCGGCGCATCCGGATCCGCGATCAGTGTCCCCGGAGCCGTCCCCGGCGGCGCGCGACGGGCGCGATTGCGTCTGGATGCCATCGGTCAGACTCCGTAATGCATGACCTCGATTCTTCCACGCCGAGCGCGAACGGTGCCACCGGGTTTACCTAACCGGCCTCGAGCGGAGCCACCCGCGACCCCGCCGCGGCCGGGTCACCCCCGGCCCCGCCGAAAATCGCACCAATCGCCACCACCAGCACCGACGCGGACAACGCGCCCAGGAACGGGCCAAGCGTCGGCACACCGCCGGGGAACGTCGCCGCCAGCAATGAGCCATGCTGCAACAACGCGCCGGCCGCGGCGCCGATGATGCCGGCGATCGCGGCCGCCAGCGCCCAGCGGCCACTGACACGCGAGCCGAGGCCGGCCAGTGCCGGGACCACCGCCGTTGCGCACAACAGGTCAGCGACCAGCAGGATGCGCAGAACCGAATAGCCCTGCAGCGCCACGGCGATCGCCGGCACCATCATGGCAATCGTCAACCAGCGGGCCGCACCGAGCGACAGCGTAGGCCGTTCGGAACCCGCGAGCGCGGCGAGGCCGTTTTCGAGTGTATCGACCGACGACGCAACCAGCGTGATCGCCAGCACCAGCACGACCGGACCCAACCAGCCGGGCCCGGCACCGAACAGCGCGAACAGCGGCGCCGGTGGATCCCCCAGCGGCAGTCCGCCGCTGGCCGCGGCCAGACCGAGCGCACCGGTCAATGCGATCAGGGCCATGGAGACCAGCGCCCCCCAGAGGCCGCCACGGACGAGCGCCCGGTCGGAGGCGGCCGACCACACCCGCTGCCAGTACCCCTGATGGAACAGATTGGCGGCCGTTACCGCAATCACAAGCGTCAGCCCGGCGCTCCACCCGCCGGTGAATTCGGGGGGCGTGGCCGCCGCTTCGGGCAGCGCGGTCGCGGCGGCAAAGGCCGCGCCCAGCAACAGGACAACGAGCAGCACGGCCTGCCAACGGTCCGTGCGCAGACTGGCCCGGAGTCCACCGCGCGTCGTGTACAGCAGCGTTGCCGCGGCGACGAGTGTCACCGCTACCCAGGACGGTATGTCACTCAACAGCGCGGTCACCGACCCCGCCGCCGTCAGTTCGGCGGTAACGAAGGTCAGCATATAGAGCACCGACAGCCCGACGGCGTACGCATGGAAGGCCGGGCCATAGCGCGCACGCAGGAAGGCCGTGAGGCCATGCCCTTTCGGCATCAGCCGTCGCAGACGCGGTCCGACCCAGGCATAAAGCAGGAACGGTGCGCCAGCGCCAATCGCGTAACCGGCGATACCGGGAACACCGACGAATGCACCGACCTCGGGCGGGGCGAACAGTATCCAGGCACCCGCGCCCGACGCCAGGAACGACAACGCCAGCGCGGCCGCGCCCTGCGACCCACGCGCGGTCAGGTAATCATCGAGTGAGGGCCGGGACTGGCGCACACGCAGGCCAATCCAGGTGAAACCGCCGAGCACGACGATCAGCAGCGCGGCCGCGACCGCGGTCGATACAACGGGCATGACAACCTCCCTACGCAGGCATGAACCTGATCAGGTTCCAGGCCCGCAGGAGGCACCCGTTCGCGACACGCGGCCGTGACGGGCGATCCTGACGGGCCAGGGGTCTGTGCCCTTGCGGCACACTCTCAGCCCGAATCAGGCGGGCTCCCCCGGTAGCAAAACGGCAGGATGCGGCAGTGGCGGATCGCGCGCAACCGCGCGCTCAGGATCATCCTGGTCACGGTCGCCAGCGGCGGGCAAAAAAAATCGGGCGGCCCGATAAGAAGCCGCCCGAAGCAGGATACTGTCTCGGTTGACGCGGACGCAGACACAACCCGCGGCAGCCTGGCAGGTTCATGGGCAACCGCGACGCCTTTCCGATTCGAATCGACCGAGACGCGGGCAAGCATAGCCCCGGCGGATACCTCCGGCATCCCCCATTTGGGGTATGTCGATCCATCCTGCGGTCCACGGCCGGATGCGCGCGACCGAACGTCCGTCGGCCGTTCAACCACCCTGCAGCGGGACGAACGCGACGGGCAGCACGGATTGGCGCTCGACCCGACCCTCGCTGGTTTGCCTGATCCGCAGCAGTGTCTGGCCGAACCGCCCGCTACCAACCGGGATCACCAGGCAGGCGTCGGGAGCGAGTTGCTCGACAAGGGCCGGCGGTACGTCGGACGCACCCGCCGTGACGATGATGGCGTCGAACGGCGCCGCCTCCCACCAGCCCGCGCGGCCGTTACCGCTCCGCAGATGGATGTTGTCGTACCCGAGCCGCTCCAGTGTGGCGGCGGCCTCGTCCGCGAGTTGGGGCAGATACTCGATGGAGTAGACAGTCGCCACCAGCCGCGAGAGCACGGCGGCCTGGTAGCCGCAGCCCGTACCAACCTCGAGCACCCGGTCACCGGGCTCGGGATCGAGCAGGTCCGTCATCAGGGCGACGATGAAGGGCTGGGATATGGTTTGTCCGGCGCCGATCGGCAGAGGTCGGTTGTCGTATGCACGATCCGCGAGATGGTCGGGCACGAACGCCTCGCGCGGGACGGTTCGCAGCGCATCGAGCACGCGTGAATCGAGCCTGGACCGGCCGGTTTCCCGACCGGTCGCCCGGGTCTCCGCGACGATGGTTTCGATCATCTCCTCGCGGGCATCCACAACGGCGACTCCACAACACGCGCGGTCCCACCGCTCGCGTAAATCATAGCGCGATGATCCGACCCATGCCGGCACGTCGCTTCGCTCACTGCATAATTGCGAATGACTCGCATTCATAGTACTTTGGGCGCGTACCGCACAGAAGGAATCTGTTGATGTCCAGTGATGCCGTAGGCTGGATGGCCGAACTCGACCCGCGCTCGCGCCGGCTTGTGGCGGCATTCCGGCATGCCGCCACCGCGCTGCAGGAGGAACGTGATTTCGGGGCCGCCGTCGAAGAGGATCTGGCCGGGGTGGTCGGATGGGGGCGATCCAGGAGCGCCGTCGCGCATTTCCGCACGCTGATGGAGACGATCGGCCTGCACGCACGGCGCGAAGTCCGGTTCCACGTTCCGCTGTGCCCCTGTCTGGGCGCGGACGAGGCGGCATTCATCCGGATTCACGACCGGGTCGCCGCCGGCGCCCTCGCCGAGGCCGAGGCAATCGCGCACGACATGGTCGAGTCGCATGCGGTGATGACGTTGCTGCACTACGCGTCCCTGCTCAGCATCCGCTGCCCGGGTGGAGCGCCGGCAACGGGCATGACCACGAAGGAATCCCGCACGGCGAGCCACGACGCGGCGGACGCGCCGGCCGGCGGGCGCCTGCATTGATCGTCGGACGGGGTCAGCGCTCAGGCAACCCGGTCGGCGCGCGCATTAATTCCCGGTAAAGGTGTCGAGCACCTCGTCCTGGCGCCGGAACAGCTCGTAGTGCGTGGCTTCCGACCATTCGGTCAGGCGCGCCGCCGGCAACACCCGCGCGAGCCAGCGGGCCATGCCGATCGGGGCGTTGCCGTCACTGCTGCCATGCCAGATGTCGGTCGGCTGACCGACCGCCGCACTGTCGAACAACCACGGCGAGGCCAGGGCGCGTGCATCCGCGAGCATACCGGCCATCCCCTGGCGCATGCCCTCGGCGAGGCCCTGCCGATATGGGGCTGCAACCCCTTCTGACTGAAGGATCGCGCGGTCGGCCTGCGGTGCGCCACCGAGCAGCAGTCCATAGGCGTCTCCCGCCTCGGCAAGCGCCTCCTCGAATGCCGCCTCGAATGACGGGAAATCCGTTTCCGCCAGCTCCCACAACTGCCGCAGGCCATCCCCCATACCCGCCTTGTCGACCCGATCGAACGGGGCGAGGCTGCTGACCAGCCCGGCGCGACGGACCTGATCGGAGTGGCGCACTGCGCAGGCCATGGCATGCGGCCCGCCACCGGAGAAGCCGAGCACATCGAAACGTCGCAGGCCGAGGGTATCGACAAGCGCCTTGAGATCCTCGACCTCCTCCCCCAGCGCGCGCTCCGGGAACGGCGATGTGCCCCCGTATCCCGGTCGATCCGGCGCGATCAGGCGTATGCCGCGTAACGCCGCGGCGCGCGCGAACAGCGCACCCTCGAGGCGCGACCCCGGCATGCCGTGACAATAGACGAGCGGCCAGCCGCGCGGATCACCGAACTCGCACCAACTGACGCGCCGACCATCGGGCCGATCCATCGAATCATCGCGCGTTGCAGTCGCCATTGCCCGTCCCCTCCGCCGCACCTTCGCCCGCGTTCTTCGCGCGCTATCTGTCGGCCTCGGGTATTCGAACCGAGGGGCGGGGCGCCGTCAAATCCACACCCCGAGCCAGGACTGCACCGGAAGTTCATCAAATCCGAAGGTAGACCCCTTCTCTCCCTGGTGACGGACTTCCCCGATCGCGGGCCGGCGGCGTGCTTACCGCTCAAGCAGCTCGCCGGTTTCGTCGAAGGCCGCCAGGTAAGCCCGTGGCGTGGTGCCCGTGCCGCCACCCGCAAACCGGAAGTCTCCCCCCACATAGACGGTGCCACCTGATACGGCGAGATCGAACACCTCACCGCCGGCGCTGGCGCCGGGGTTCCAGGGCAACAGGTTCCCCGCGTCGTCAAACTCCGCCAAACGATTGCGCGTCGTGGTGCCCGTGCCCCCGCCCGCCAGGGTGAAACGTCCTCCCGCGTAGATGGTGCCGCCGGATACGGCAAGAGTACGCACTCTCCTGTTCGCGCCGGGATTCCAGGGCAGCAGGTTGCCCGCGGCGTCGAACGCCGCCAGGTAATTGCGCGTCGTGTTACCCAGGCCGCCGCCGCCCGCCTCAGTAAACCCCCCCCCGGCATAGACAGTCCCGTCGGATATTGCGAGATCCAACACGCCACCATTCGCGCCCGGGTTCCAGGCCAGCAGATCGCCGGTATCGTCGAACGCCGCCAGACGCCAGCGTGTCGTGGTTCCCGTGCCGCCACCCGCCGCGCTGAACGACCCCGCTACGTAAATGGTTCCACCGGAGAGGGCAAGATCGAACACCTGATTGTCCGCGCCGGGGTTCCAGGCCAGCAAGTTGCCTGCCTCGTCGAACGCCGCCAGACGATTACGCGTCGTGCTGACCGTGCCGCCGCCGCCCGCCATGGTGAAGGCCCCTCCCGCGTAGATGGTACCGCCGGACACGGCAAGAGTCCGCACGACACTGTTCGTGCCCGGATCCCAGGCCAGAAGATTACCCGCGTCATCGAACGCCGCCAGAAAATTACGCGCCGTGGTCCCGGTACCGCCTCCCGCCATGGAGAACGACCCTCCGGCATAGATAATGCCATCGGACAAAAGGAGGGCCTCTACAGCATTGTCCGCGCCCGGATCCCAGGCCAGCAGGTTGCCCGCGGCGTCGAAGGCCGCCAGACGGTTGCGCGTCGTGGTGCCCGTGCCGCCGCCCGCCGCGCTGAACGCCCCCCCTGCATAGATGGTGGCGCCGGACACAGCGAGATCGAACACATTACGGTCCGCGCCGGGATTCCAGGCCAGCAGGTTGCCCGCGGTGTCGAACGCCGCCAGACGGTTGCGCGTCGTGGTGCCCGTGCCGCCGCCTGCCATGGTGAAACTCCCCCCCGCGTAGATGGTGCCGCCGGAAACAGCGAGGGTCCTTACTTCAAAATTCGCGCCCGGGTTCCAGGCCAGCAGGCTGCCCGTATCGTCGAAGGCCGCCAGACGATTGCGCGTCGTGGTGCCCGTGCCGCCGCCTGCCGCGGTGAAACGTCCTCCCGCGTAGACAGTGCCGCCGGACGCGGCAAGGGTCTCTACAGTACTGTTCGCCCCCGGGTTCCAGCCCAGCAGCGTGCCCGCCTCGTCGAAGGCCGCCAGACGAGAACGCGCCGTCGTGCCCGTGCCGCCGCCTGCCGCGGTGAAACGTCCTCCCGCGTAGATGGTGCCACCGGATACAACAAGGGTTTGTACCACATCGTCCACGCCCGGGTTCCAGGGCAGCAGATTCCCCGCCTCGTCGAAGGCCGCCAGACGATTGCGCGTCGTGGTGCCCGTGCCGCCGCCCGCCGAAGTAAAGCTCCCGCCCGCGTAAATGGTGCTACCGGACAGGGCAAGAGCCGTTACATTACCGAAAGTATTCACGCCGGGGTTCCAGGCCAGCAGGTTACCTGCGGTGTCGAACGCCGCCAGGTTACTGCGCGTCGTGGTGCCCGTGCCGCCGCCCGCCGAAGTAAAGCTCCCGCCCGCGTAAATAGTGCTTCCGGACAGAGCAAGGGTCCTCACAACAGCAGTTCCGACACCAGTTCGGGTTACGCCCGGGTTCCAGGCGGTAACCTGCCCCTGGGCATTTACATGTGCCAGATTGTTTCGCGCCAGCTCGCCGACCCGGCTGAACCCCCCCCCGATGTACCAGCCCCCCTGCCCGTCCTCCACGGCGGCATAGACGGCCCCGTTGACTCGGGGCAGACCCAGTTCGTGGTCCGGGTAAGGTGAACCGCCGGCGCCGGGCAACATCACGCCCCCGCCGGTATGCCGGACCACCGCTGTGAAACGCCCACCCACGTACCGATTGCCGGCGGCGTCTACAGCCTGTGAGTTGACAGTCCTGTCTGTTCCCCAGGTCGCGCTTCGCAACGAGGTCCAGTCGGTGACCGTGTCGTTGACCTCCAGCGCCACATACACTGGCTGGTCGGTGCTCAGCCCGGTGAGCGCATGACCGGGAGAGACATCGATCTGCATGCTGGCCCCATAGGCGGCGTAGTTGTTCAGGTCCGTAGCCGGATCCTGGGTGACGAAAAGGTTGTAGGTCTCACCGCCGGCGGTGGGCCAGTCGATGGTTGCCTTGGTGGGACCGCGCACGTCCACCTGCAGACGACCTTCGTGCAGGCGTGTCAGCCAGGGAGTCAACGGCGCTTCCGGTGTGGTGTTGACAGTGCTGCTGGCGCTGCCCTCCACGCCGCTCTGGAGGGCGGTGACGATAAAGTACCAAGTGGTGCCGTTAGTCAGGCCGCTGACGGTATGGGGGCTGGTCACGCCGGTGACCTGTGTACCATCGGGTAACGAGGCATAGTTGTCCGGCGTCACGCTGCTGTCAGTGGCGTAGTAAAGCGTGTAGCTGTCCGCGCCGGCAACAGGATTCCAGCTGATGCTGGCTTCGCCATCGCCACTGCCGGCGGCAACGCCCCCCGGAGTCCCCACCGCCGCTACGAACCCGGCGCTGACACTGATATCGCCGGTGACGTTGGTGTCGGTACGGTCGGGAGTGATGATGCCGTCACTCCACTGGTCAAAGGCATAGCCACTGGCCGGCACAGCGCTCACCTGACTTCCATCGCCGCCGTGGCTTATCGTCTGCGGACTGGTGCCACTGATACTGCCATTGCTGCCGGCGCCGTAGGTGAGCGTGTATTCATTCAACGTGAACTGGGCAGTGACACTGATATCCCCGGTCACATTGGTAGCCGTACGCGTGGCGGTGGTCACACCATCGCTCCACTCGTCGAATGTATAACCTGTATCCCCCACGGCCGTGACACTGGTTCCGTCGCTGCCGTGATTCACGGTCTGCGGACTGGTGCCACTGATGCTGCCGCCGTTGCCCGCGTTGTAGGTCAGGGTGTACTCGTTCAGGGTGAACTGGGCGGTAGCACTGATATCGCCGGTGACATTGGTATCGGTCCGCGTGGCGGTGGCGAGGCCATCGCTCCACTGTGTGAACGTGTAACCCGTGTCGGCCACGGCCGTGACACTGGCACCGTCACCGCCATGATTGACCGTCTGCGGGCTGGTGCCGGATATGCTCCCGCCGGAACCTGCGCTGTAGGTCAGGGTGTACTGGTTCAGCGTGAACTGGGCAGTGGCAGTGATATCGCCGGTGACACTGGTATCGGTGCGGCTGGCCGTGGCGACACCATCGCTCCACTGGACGAAGGTGTAACCGGTATTGGCCACCGCGGTCACGGTGCTGCCGTCGCCGCCATGATCCACGGTCTGCGGGCTGCTGCCGCTGATGCCGCCGCCGGTGCCCGCGCTATAGGTCAGGGTGTACTCGTTCAGAGTGAACTGGGCGGTGGCATTGACATCACTGGTGACATTCGTATCACTGCGCGTGGCGGTGCTTACGCCATCGCTCCACTGACTGAATCCATAGCCGGTGTCGGGGACGGCGGTGATCGCATCGGCGTCACTGCCGTGAGCCACGATCTGGTCGGTATTGCCGGAGAGACTCCCACCGGTCCCGGCGCTGTAACTGACGCTGTACTGATTCAGGGCGAAGCTGGCCGTGACGCCGCAATCGCCATTGCCCGCGATGACGTTGTTAATGGGGTCGGTCGTGTAGGTGTTGCCGGACAGGGTGCCGTCACAACCGGTCACCGAGTCCAGTTGATAGCCGGTGTCCGCCACCAGGGTGAACACCGCCTGCTCGTCCATCAGCACCGTAGCCGGGCTGGGCGTGCCGCTGCCACCGGTGCCGACGCTAAGCGCAATGGTGTACTCCGGGGTGCCCGGCGGCGCCGGGCTGTTCACCGGGTCCTCCACCCAGTCGGCGACACTGTCGATCCACGAAGCCAGATTCTGGCCATTGTCGATGGCGCTGCGCGCTGCCGCCAGATCAAACTCGTCGACCGGGACGATCTCGCCGGTGCGCAGTTCCCGGGTAAAGGGATCATCCAACTCGCCATAACGCTGCTCCAGCAGCGCCTCGCTCTCGTCCAGGTTGTAGCCCCGGTCCATCAGTGTCGCTACGACACTGCTCAGGGGCGTGAGCTCACACCGCACCTGCCCCTCGGCGACACCGCCCTCACACCAGGCGGTAAACGAACCACTATAGGCCTGGCCGTTGTACTGACCGCCCTGGGTGGTTACCTGATACGGGGGCGCCTGATCGATTTCCAGGGAGAAACTCCCCTGCGCGTCCGTTTGTGTGCTGCCCAGCGAATCGCCACCCGGGCCGAACACCTCCACGGTGGCTCCGTCCAGCGGACCATTGGCCGCGATACCACTCACGGTAACGGGCTGGTCCTCATTGGCCGAATTCGCACCATCGCCGTCACTGCAGGCGCCCAACAGCACAGTGACCAATACGACTATACAGCGGAGAAATAAACGCAGAGGCATGACGGCAACCCTTCCTGTCCCGGCTGTGCCGCGCGGCCGAGGCGGGCGGAGCCGTATTTGTGATTCTTCGGAAACTCAAGAATGCGTCGGCCCGACCGGCAAGTTCTCCCGCAACCAGGTATAAGAACTCGCCAACGCGCAAATATCGACCGATCGACCTTGTAAGTTGAGAACCGTTATAAGCCTTCGCCACGGCCCGCTCATCCCCCATATGGGGTAAGGGCGAGATATCCGTGGTAACTTTTCGCCCCGGGGAATGCGGCAATTTCGGGAGGCTGGGAGCCGAAATGACCGCGATGAAAAGCACGTAGCTGAACAACACGAATCGCCGCCTCGCCCACCCTCATGCCATGAAGACGGGCTTATGGGCAGGTGCAGGCGGCGCTGGCTCAAGTGCGGAGAAGAGGGTGGCGACGACCGATTCCGATCTGATCAAAGCGCTCTATTCCGGAATCGGAGATCCGGATGACTGGTCGTACGTCCTTCAGACCCTCAGCGAGGCGACTGGGGCGAGTTCCGGCAATATCCTGGCCACGGACCTGCGGGATTCGTCGGGGAGCGTAAGCTGCTTTCATGGAATCGATCCGGAATGGATCCAGGCATACAACGATTACTACTATGAATTCGATCCATCGCCGGCACTTCTGCGCACGCATCCGAACACAGTCCATGTTGATCATGTAACCGGTCCGAAACTCACCGAACTGAAAGGCGACCGACGGACTTTCTACAACGAGCTCATGGAGCCGCAGGATTTCCGGCACACCCTGGCACTGGGTGTCTCCGGTATAGACGATTGGAGCGGTGGGCTCATTCTGCAGCGAACGCGCGGCGCGGGGGCCTTCGAGCCACGCATGGTGAAGCGCCTGCAACGATTCTCGGAGCATTTTTCCAAGCGCCTGCAGATCCATGCGCGCCTTTCCCGGAGTGATGCAATGCACTCATCGATGGGGAATGCGCTGAATAATATGCCCGTCGCGGTCTTGTTCCTTGATGCGCGACACCGGCCCGTGTTCATAAACCGCGCGGCTGAGACCATCCTGGGGACCTCCAGGATTCTATCGGTCGGTATACGCGGCCTGACTACACCCAGTACGATCGCCAGCAGAAAACTCGATGCGCTCGTGCGCAAACACTCCGATGCGGGGCTCTACGGCGAGAGCGGTCTCGGCTCGGGCAAACTCTGGCTCGTTGATCACGATGGCGGACAAGACCTCCATATCGAGATCACCCCAATGATCACGGGAAAGACCGGAGATCCATTTTCCAATCTGCATGCCGTGGCCGCGGTATGGCTCACCACGCTGCAGCACAGGCAGCCACCATCCGCCGAACGACTCCGCGAGACATATGGGCTTACTTCAGCCGAAGCAGACATCCTCGCGCGGCTTGTAGAAGGGAATTCGATTCCGGAGATTGCCCGATCGCGCAGCGTCATGCAGGAGACGATACGCAGTCAGCTCAAGGCTTTAATGAAAAAGATGCATACGCGACGTCAGGCCGATCTCGTACGTCTTGTACTGACGGGACCCGTCGGCAGCCGCACGGATCCCTGACTCCGGGCCGACAGCGCCGAATGGCGTAATCGCTTTGGCAGAGGCGGAAATCGGATCTCCAATCGCCTGAAAGTGGACGTCACCGGACACAAACCCGAGCGACCTGTGCGGTTTTCGGCATGTGCGCCGCAGCAGGCACGCCGGGCGTACCGAACCGCGGACTCAGGTCGCCTGCAGCGGGGGGACCTGCTGGTGCAGGAACCAGCGCTCGGTCACGACCTGGCGGGTGAACCAGTGCGTGCGCATTAAAGGCGGGGCCGCCTTGAGTTTGGCCCAGTCGGCCAGAGCGCTGCCGGATTCCTTCGCCCTCGACGCACGCGCGCCGAAGCGCTGATTGATCCGCCGCACGTACGGCACGAGGCTGTCTTTGCCGTAATCGGGAACGGCGGCGATCACGTCGGCTGCGATCAGGGCGGACTCGACGCCGGGTCGGATCCCCTCGCCGCTCTGGTCATACGCGAAACCGGCGGCGTCACCGATCAGCATCAGCCCGTCATCGATGAGCGGGCGCTCGGCGTGGCCGTAGAGCAGGTAGGCGTGTCCCTTGAAACGCCCGGGCAGGTCCGGCGGCAGGCGCCCATCGGCCTGCATCCCGTCAACGAAGGCCTGCAGGTGTTCTTTCAGCCGGTGATTGCCCTCGCGGCCGAGGCCGATGTTGAGGTGATCGCCCTTGCGGAAGACCCAGGCGTAGCCCTTGAGATCACGGCAGAACCACAGTTCCGGCGTATCCTCGCGCACCCTGCACGCCGCGGCCTGCCCGGCATCCATCTCGAACTCGACTTCCTTGGCCGTGATCGCGGTCTCGTTCTTGCCCGGGCCCTCGCCGAGGCGCGCCGCGATCGGGCAGAAATGCCCGCCGGCACCGACGACCAGCGGCGCGCGGTACTCGCCGTTGACGCACCACAGGCCGTCCGCGTCGCGTTCCAGGGACTCGAACTTCACGCCCAGCGCTTTGTCGGCGCGGGTCCGCTGCAGCAGGTAGTTGTCGAACTGGCGCCGCAGGATGCCGTAACTCACCGGGCGGTCGCCGTGATGGTTGTGGACGGCGGACTGGCCCATCATGCCGATGCGGAAGTTATGGATCGGCTGGAGCACGCAGTGCTCCGCGTAATCCTTCAGATCCACTTCGAGCTCGCTCATGACCGCCGGCGTAACCCAGCCGGCGCAGGTCTTGTCGCGCGGGAACTCGGCCTTGTCCATGATCAGCGGCCGCAGACCGCGACGCTCCAGCGCCCAGGCCAGGGTGGACCCGGACGGCCCGCCGCCGACGATGATCACGTCGTGGGTCCGGCTCATGTCCCGGGGTCCTCGGGATACGCCGGCGCGGTATGGAGGCGTTTACGGTTACGCGGAATCCCGTTGTTGTCCGGATGCGCGAGCACCATCTGGAAAAGCTGCAGGGAACCGGCTCGGAAGGCCGCGATTGACCCCGACAGATACAGTCGCCACGCCCGCGCGAAGTGCTCGTCGTACATGTCGCGCACCTGGTCGATGTTGTCCTCGTAACGGGCCAGCCAGTCCATGAGCGTCTCGGCGTAATGCAGGCGCAGGTTCTCGATATCCAGAACGGAAAGCGGGCCCGCCTCGGCGAGCCCCGTGAGCTGCGTGATACTGGGCGGATAGGCGCCCGGGAAGATCCGTTTCTCGATCCAGGCGTTGATCCCAGCCTGGCGGTTGCGGCCGATCGTATGGATCAGCGCCAGCCCGTCTTTGCGGAGGTGCTCGCGGATCAGCCGCGCCACCGTCGCGTAATTGCTGGTACCGACGTGTTCCAGCATACCGACCGAGACGAAGGCATCGTACTCGCCGGAGATGTTGCGGTAATCGTCGAGCACGTATTCGACGCGGTCATCGAGCCCCTCGCGCGCCGCCTGCTCGCGGGCGTACTCGACCTGTTCCCGGGAGATGTTGAACGCGCGCACGCTGACCCCATACTCGCGGGCCATGTAGCGGGCGAGACCGCCCCACCCGCAGCCGAGCTCGACCACCCGCTGCCCCGGCTGCAGCGCGAGTTTGCGGCAGACGTGCTCCAGCTTCGCGAGTTGTGCCTGCTCGAGCGTCAGACCGGGCTCTTCGTAATAGGCGCAGGTGTACTGCATCGCCGCCCGATCGAGCCACAACCGGTAAAACTCGTTCCCAAGGTCGTAGTGGTGCTGGATGTTGCCCCGCGCCGCCCGTTCGCTGGCCGCGTTCGGCGTTGCGCGACCGCGACCGACCCAGCGCGCCGCGAAGGACTGACGCTCCTGCTGGCGTTCGAGATGCAAGGCGACCTCGGTCAGGAATTCAGCCAGGTCGCCGCCGTCGACATCGATGCGCCCGGCGCTGTACAGATCGCCGAAGGCCAGATTGGGGTTGCTCAGGAGGCTGTACAGCGCCTTGCGGTCGCCGATGCGCAGTGTGAACCGTCCAGGCTCACCGGTCGGTCCGATCCGTTCACCGTTCCAGAGTTCGATCACCACGGACGGGCCGCCGGCGAGATTCACCAGCTGTTCGGCCGCCCAGCGCTCGGCGGCGCGCGGCGCGCTCGTGGATCGCCGCTGCCCCGATGGCAGGGACAGGGGATTCGACCGCGGCTCCGGCCCCGGGCCTGACTCCTGCTGGACCGACGTATTGTCATCCATCGTATCGCTCCCGGGTGCTGCGCTTGACAAGCGCAATACCGTGTGGAGTCCGGATGCGCCGGGAACCATACCCCGACCGCCTGTCGTGAAATATCGCGCTAACGAAAGCCGGGTTCAAGGGGCCATTGTGCCGTAAACCGGCGCCCGCGGCGGATTACGTGCCGTCGCGCTCTGCCTCGTAGGCGGCCTTGCGGAGGCGGAAGTGCTCGACGAAGGCGCGCATGCGCTCACCGTCGTACTCGCGCAGGCCGCTGATCACCAGTTTCTTCCAGCCAGCACCGAACGAACGTCCATCCTCCTGCATGTCAAAGCATAGCTTCGCGCTGCCGCGCTTGCCGTCGGTCGTGAGCGTCCGGTCGGCGAGCGCCAGCGCCGGCTCACCGAACCTGACCGTCTCCAGCTCGAATCCCATGCTGTCGTAAATCACGAGCGGGCGGTCCGGATGGAACATGACCCCGTGTTCCTCCAGCACCGGGATCATGTAATGCGGAAACGTCTTGCCGGAGAAGGCCGCATATTCGCGCACGAAGCGCTCGATTACGCGGGAATCCCGGCAGACCGCGCCACCGCGCTCGACATCCAGGTACACGCCGCCGTCGGCATCGTGGACGGCGATCGGATCGGAATCGGACCCGGTCTCGGGCAGATACAGCGGCTTGTTGGCGCCCACCATGTCGCGGAACGAGAACGTCATCCGCTCCGACAGGCCGTAGCGACCCAGCACCAGCGCGCACAACAGGTCCCCTGGGACGCAGAAACGCCGCGCGCCGACGTCATGCAGCGGGTTGTAATCGCCGGCGATGTCCTTGGCGAAGGCACTGGCCTGCTCGGCGCTGACGCGTACGCTGCCGTCGGGGCCGTCGGCGTAGTACGCGTCCAGGAAGGCGGGGGTTGCGGTCATTGACTTGGACATCCGGTGATTGCGGGGATCGGGAGAGCTCGGGGCCGGCCATGTCACGACCGAACGCCTCAATGCATTGCAACACGATTTTCATACACTTCAGTGGCGGAGTAAAAGCGCGCACCGCTCCCGAGCGATGGAGCGGCGCTGGGTCGAGCATCAGTCGGGGCGATCACTATCCTCGAGGTCTTCGTAGATCTCCGGGCGAAAACGCCGCGTGCAGATGGAAAGGAACACGAGATCGCCGATGTCGGGAATCCGCTGGCTGGCGTCCGGCGGGATCATGACACCGTGCTCTTGCATCAACAGGAACGAGTATCGAAAAACCATCGGGGCCGCTGATACGCGACCCCGATTCTATTGGGCACCCCGACAGCGTGAGCGCGGGTTATTCATTCCGGCGTATGGGCGCCGTCCGGCAGCAGGTGACGTTCGCGTAGCTCAGACCAGAAAGCCGCCGGGATACTGGTCCGCATCAGCTTGACGTTCTGAGGGATGCGCTCGGGCCGCTTGGCACCAGGAATGATCGCGGCCACGGCCGGATGCGCCGCGCTGAACTGCAGGGCCGCCGCCTTGAGGTCGACACCGTGGCGATCGCACACGTGGCGCAGCCGATCGCGCTGCCAGAGCGCCTCCGGGCTGGCGTCCTGGTAGTTGTAGTGCTGGCCGCCGGCAAGGATGCCGGAACCGAACGGCGAGCCCACGACCACCTGGACACCGCGCTCCAGACAGCGCGGAAACAGTGTCTCCGCTCCGGTCGTATCGAGAAGGTGATACTGCGTGGCCAGCAGGAAGACGTCCGGATCGGCCTCGTCCAGCGCGCGCAGGCAGGGTTCGACGCGGTTCACGCCCAGGCCCCAGCCACGAATCACGCCCTGTTCGCGCAGTTCGGTCAAGGCCTTCGCCGCCCCCTGCATGGCGACCTGGAAGTGCTCGGTCCATTCCGGGCCGAGCGCATCCTCGGCGAGATCGTGGATATATACGACGTCGAGCCGACCGACACCCATTCGCTGCAGGCAATCCTCGACGCAACGCTTCGCGGCATCGGCGCCGTAGTCGAGCCGGCGCCGGAACCAGAGCCCGTGCACGAACGGGCCATCGGGCTCGGGACCGGAAGGTGAAGGCTCGAGCAGCCGACCTACTTTGGTCGACAGGAAATACTCATCGCGCGGCTTCGTCGCCAGGAACGAGCCAAAACGCTGTTCGGCCAGACCGGCACCGTAATGCGGGGCCGTATCGAAATGACGGATCCCCTGGTTCCAGGCCGCTTCGAGCGTCGCATGAGCCGTCTGGTTATCCGTGCGCGCGAACATATCGCCAAGCGGCGCGCCGCCGAAACCCAGCGGGCCGGGGATGTCGATACGCGAGGTATTACTGCTCATCAGAAGCGATCGCCTCCAGTATGGCGGATTGCGGCCACTATTCGCGAAGCCGAAAGACCGCACGGCCCGTAGACCGTACCCCGACCATAGACCTGACGAATCCGACTGCCAAGGCCGTACCGCAACACCGTAGGTTGGGTTGAGCGCCAGCGATATCCAACGTGTCGAGGCTTCCCCGATCACCACGATCTGACCTGGTCCCGGCCGATCGCTCGTCACGTTGGGCTTCCTTCGTCAACCCAACCTACGGAATGCGCGACCGAGAGTCAGTCGAGGCTTACTCGGTCGCAACGTCGGCGGCGTCGATCAGCGGGGTGACGTCGCCCGTGTGGGTCAGCACGAGGCGGTGCATCGCGCGGGTGCAGGCGACATAGAGCAGGTTGCGGTCCATCGGGCCGGCGTAGTTCGTCGCGTTTGCCTCGGGCACGAGTACGCGATCGAATTCCAGGCCCTTGGCCATGTGCGCGGTACAGATGATCACCCCGCGCGCGAGCGAGCCGCTGTCCTCGCTCAGCAGATACAAGCGGTTGGTCGTACCCTCGAGCGCATCGCGTACGCGGCGGGCCTGCTTCTGGGTTTTGCACACGACGCCGAGCGTGTTGTGTTGCGATGCAAGGAAATCCTCCACCTCCGCGCGCAGCGCCTGGATCTCCTTCGCGCGCGTCCTGCAACCGATAACCCGGGGCGGCTCGCCGTGGCGCTCGATCACCTCGAGGCCCGGCGTGGGACTGATCCGCTGGGCGAACTGCATGATCTCGTAGCTTGAGCGGTAGCTCTTGTTGAGCGTCACGCGCTGGGCCGTGCGGAACACCCGGCCGATCTCCTCGGGGGTCGACGCGTTGTACGGGTTCACCGACTGACTGGCGTCACCGAGGACGGTCTTGCGGCAACTGAACAACCGGTCGATCACGGCGTACTGCACCGGTGTGTAGTCCTGCATCTCGTCGATCAGCAGGTGCTTGACCCGGCGCCACGGCGAGCGCACGCCCTCGAGCTTCATCTTGAGGTAGATCAGCGGGAAAACATCGGCGTACTCGAGCTTGCTGTGCTTCGCCTTGCGGAACAGCTCGGGCTCACCGATCCAGTCGTAGAACTGCCGGTAGGTCTCGCGCAGGGTCGAGCGGTGCAGCATGCCCTCGACCTTCGCCTTCAGGGCCTTGCGGTCATCCGGCGTAAGGTCGTAGTTGTACTGGTTGCCGATCTTCTGTTCGATCTCGCGCGCGACCTGGCGCACGCGCTCGCCCGGCGGCATCCGGCGATGCTTGCGGAAGGTCTCGTCGAGCAGCCAGGCGGGGACAAAACGGCGCGCGATCCACACGTCGTCGGCCTGGAACTGCGTCTCCTCGACGTGGGCGACATAGCGGTCGAGCTGCTGCAGGAAATCCGTCGACGCCTTGTACTCGATCCGGCGCCGCATCTCCGGGTCGTCTTTCTCCAGCAGGGCGGCGGTCTGCTCGAAGAACGTCTGGAAGCGATACTGCCCCTCAAGCAGTTCGTCGGCCACCGCCTCCATGCCGGTCTCGTTGACCGTCTCCTCACCGAGCTCCGGCAGCACGTTGGAGATATAGTCCGCGAACACGCGGTTGGGCGAGATGATGAGGATATCCTCGGACGTGAGCGTGTCCTTGAAGCGATAGAGCAGGAACGCGATCCGGTGCAGGGCGATCGAGGTCTTGCCCGAGCCGGCGACGCCCTGGATCACCAGCGTGTGCGCTTCCTCGTCGCGCACGATGCGGTTCTGGTCCCGCTGGATCGTGGCGACGATATTCTTCATCCCTTCGTCGGCCGAGCGCCCGAGTTCTTCCTGCAGCACGTCGTCGACGACGTGGACGGCGCTGTCGATCATCAACTCGATGCGATCGCCCTCGATGCGGAACTGGCGCTTGAGCGCGATCTCGCAGTCGACCGTCCCGTCCGGCGTCTCGTATCGGGCCGGGCCATGCTCGTAGTCGTAGAACAGGGTCGCGATGGGCGCGCGCCAGTCGTACACGACCGTCTCGCGCGCGGCGTCGTCGTGGAAGTGATGGATCCCGATGTAGACCGGCGCCGCCGATTCGTCCCCGGCGTGGGCGACATCGAAACGGCCGAAGTACGGTGAACGCTGCAGTTTGTGCAGGCGCCGCTTCTTGTCGTAGAGGAAGTCGCCGCTGCGCACGGACTGGTCGATGGACTCGCGCGAGGCAATCTTCTCGATATGATCCATCTCGTCGCGATTCTCGGAGAGATAGGTCTTCTGTTGCTCGATATCGCGCGCGTAGTCCGCGATGCGGGCCTCGGTGGCCTCGATCGCGCGGGCGAGGCGGGCATGGACATCGTCCAGGCGGGCCTGCTCCTCGGCCTCGGCGCTGCCCGGCGCTGGGGCGTCGCTCGTGGCGGCTGAGTCGTTCATGTTGCGGGTTCTCGATGCACGGTCCGGCGGGAGCCGGGGTCAGCCCC
>Ga0306907_1000309_pt1 | contig 23096 bp, 22 predicted proteins | sample AntRauTorcE11898_FD_190415 | JGI IMG/M metagenome (GOLD analysis project Ga0306907, IMG submission 190415) | Saline lake microbial communities from Rauer Islands, Antarctica - Metagenome Torckler E11 #898 (v2) (version 2) | ecosystem: Environmental > Aquatic > Non-marine Saline and Alkaline >... | reverse complement strand
TCAAGGCGGTTGACGAGAAAGTTAAGAAGCTGGTCCTCGTGGATCTCACCGTCTGCTTGTTTGGTTTTAGACACACCTTCAGCAAGCAGACGTTCTAACTAAGCGGCTTTGTGAAGTACTGAGTCTCGGCTTCTTCGCTTACTTGGTATGTAATATTGCCAACATCAGAAGGACGAGCGGTAATATAGTATCCATCATCATCTATGTATGAGTGGAGTACGGGCACAGTGATAACCAAACTCGTGCAGTATATAAAAGGCGGCTCTGTTGAAATTCTCAGATCTCAGCAGAGCCGAGTGTTTCAATAGAGCCAAATCACTGTGTTTTCAGGAGGTGGATTCATTTTCTCGGAGTCACTGGGTCGGTATATGGGCGAACCCACCGATGGTGTATCGGAGTGGGTGGATCAGACGACTGCATTTGGCCGGGTGCGGTCAATCGCCAGTGCTGTGTCTCAGCCTCGTTCCGTGCAGTATATCGCTGATGAGGCACGAGTGTCTGAGGTGACGGCGCGAGAGTATTTGGATCGACTCGCTGATCTGGGCGTCCTTCTGAAATCCGAGAGAGGGGGAACGCCGGTGTATTCCCCGGATCCGCTGCACACGAGACTGATGGGGATTCGAGACTTATTGGAGAGACACGATCGGGGTGATCTCATCGAGATGCGATCAGAGATAGAGGCAGACTCCGAGGCGCGGGACTCAGAACTTGTGGCGTATCGACTATCGCTGATTGAGGACGCGATCGAGTGGACTCGGTCGCAGTGACTTGAATCTACCTGTGGTTTATGTGTGAATCGGGCCAGATGAATAGATGGGGACGTGTGCCTCTGACTTGACCGGGTTGCCTCCTACAAGCACCCGACTCGCGTTCCCGTCTTGTGATTAGGTTGTGGAGGCTCTGTTGAAATCCTTAGAAACTGACAGGGATGTCGTGCGAGATACAGAGAATGTAGTCAGTAGTATCTTTAGCGCGAGTCAATTTGTCGTGTAGATATTTACTATAAGTGAATTATTTTGTGTTAACGAGTTAATCAAGAGCATTATTAAATGCACGTTCTATTAGATACGCTGCGGCGAATAACACGACAATCACGAATATAAATAAAAGAGTAAACCCATCAATTCCTGATAATTCATTCACAACAGCAGCAGCAGCAGCCAAACTGGCAGTAATGATGCTTATAATTTTAGAAACGTTATATCTCGCAAACTCAAGACTCCGACTTTGATACTCGGTAAGTGCTGATTCTCCCTTAGAAGTTAAAACACATTCTTCATCACCATCAACCTCTACAATGTATTCTAACTCCTCGAGAGCGTCTTTATTATTAATATTACCAGCCTCTGTGGGACCATTCAGATGCATTTGCTTGAGTGTGTCATACCAATATGGCTTCGGCACTGTATCCGACATAGTTTATACTAACATCATATTGGCTAACTATCTGTATATGACGGTTAGAAACAAAAAGAGTCAACTGATGGATGCGCGCGCTCTATTCAGCACGGCCTGAAAAAGCTATCAGCAGCTGAGGATCTCAACAGAGCCGTTGTGGAGTGATATTCGTGTGTTGGTAGTGGCTGCCAACAGACTCGGGGGTTTCCGAGGTCTGAGTCTTAAAAGGACCTCCATCTTGCGAGTGTAAACCCGCGATTCAGAGGCTCTGTGTATTGTTTCCGGGAGGGGGTACACCCCATGTTTTCAGTGTGCGTCACTCGAAGACATCATCCCTGAGCTGCCGATCGAGCCACGGATCCCCTCCGTGCATTTCTCGGACGACCTCTTCGATCTCGTTTGTTATCGTGATTCCCGCGTAATTGCTTACTCTGAGTTCTGTCTCGGCCATTCTCCTCGTCATCTCCGCGTTCAAAAAATCAATTGTCACTTCGAGAGCTTCCGCGAGCTTGTCGTCGCCGTGTTCTCGGCGGAATACTTGGATGTCGTCTCGATCGGCGTCGAGAACTGCTTGGAAGGTTGCGGTGCCCTTGATCTCGTCTGTGTCAGTCATGTGATCGCATACGTTCTGAGGTCGGATTAGGAATTGGGTGCTGCGTGATACCGTGACGTGATCTCCGACTATCTGCCGTTCGCGAGTCGGTGATGTGTCCACGGGGCCTCCACCACGGGGCCACCCCCAACAGATCCAAGTATGGGTACAGAGTTGTTCCCATTGGAAACCATGCCAGAAACCACGAAGACAACAGTCGTTCAGGACAGTGATGGGTACTACAGAATCCGGATCCCCAAATCGCTTGGTGACGCAATGTCACTTGCAGGCGAAAAAGTAGAGTGGTCGGTCGACTCAGGAAAATCTCTCAAAATTACCCGGGTGGACGATGACTGACGTGGTGCGCGTCATCAGGCAAAGTCAAGGCACCGAGGACAGTATCTCACTCCAGCAGCAGCGGGAAAAAACACGGGCGCTGGCTGAGAATCTCGACGCGGACTTGATCGACACAGTAGATCTGAATAATCACTCGGGCTTTAGCCTGTTTAGAAAAGACCCAGGAGATGAGCGTCTGGATTCTCACCCTGAGGTGCAGAAGATGATTGAAGGGTTGCGCGCCGGGCAATGGGATTACCTGATCGCACACGACGATACCAGAATCGCACGAGATGAATTCTATTCCGTGATTCAGTACGCCGCGCTCCAAGGTGACTGCGAATTCCAATTCGTCTCTGATGTCCCGGATGATCGACTCACGTTCAGAATTCAGAGGATCGTAGAAACGGAAACGAAAGCTAAGGAAATCCAGAAATCAAAGGCAGCGGTAGAGCATCGACGGGAGCAGGGGTATCATCACGGATCCCCACCGTTCGGACTCAGATTCGACGCTAACGGTGAGTATCTGGTCAAGGACATGGACGAGTGGCCGACCGTTGAGCGTGTATTCACCCTACGGGAAGAGGGGCTGTCGTACCGAGACATCTCGGATAAAGTCAAGGTAATCTCAAAAAGTGGAGTAGGAAAAATCGTGCGCAAGAACCGGGAGATGTATTTGAAACGGATGGACTCAGATCACCCCGCTGTTTCTACTGCAGAATAGCCACTGACTGACGAGTTCCCTGCCGTAGTCACTGGTGGGACGTATCGTTCAAGTCACGGTTTAAGTAGCAATGTGCCACATGTTAGGATGTACGTGGCGACTCAGTCTAGTGGTTTCGAGACTCAACCCTCGGAACGATTTAAACACCGTTGCCTGCCACTCAAAGTAGATGACTCAGTCCAAATCTAACGATTCTGACGACAAAACGGTGTGGAATAGCGACATCACTATGAGCGACATCTCCACTGGTGAAGAAATTGAAGATGCTCTTGACGAAATTGTTGTTGACGTTGAAGAAGAGGAAGAGTCGCACCACCAAAAGACGATGAAGGTGGTCCAAAATTTTGGCGTGGACCGCTGGGTGTTCACCGAGGAACTCAACCCAGCACCGGGAGCCACCGCTGGTGAGATGACGCTATGATGGGCGGCTCTGAGCGAGTTTGGGTTGACGGCATCCCGACCGATGTCTTCAACAAGTACAATGGAGTCATGGTCGGGACTGGATGGTACGGTCGTCGTCATGGCCTGTGTGTCAAGCTTGAGCCTGAGTACTACCGTGAGGTTGTCGGCATGCGAGCTGAGGCCGACACGCTCCTCGAACTTGCGCTGGACCGTATGAGTGAACAGACCGGGATAGAGCGAACGGAAGAGTCAACAGTTAGAGTCGATCGCACAGCTTTGGCGACGCTGGCCGACAACGGGGCTCGGAGTGTCAAGAAGATTCAGGAAGATGGTAAGTGGCGAAAAGATGTGTCCGACCCTGTCCATGAGGCGAGGGAGGTACTTGAGAAATAACGGGCTCTGCTGAAATTCTATTCTTCAGACATATATCGCCTGAAGCGGCTGGTCGATGAGGCCTGCTTATTGAGTAATAGTTTGAGTGGTCATCGTTTTCAGCCTATACTTCCCTCCCCCCTCAACAGTGTGTCGAACAATTACGTCCTTCGGAGGGTGTGTAAACTCGACTTCCGCGTTGTACGCTATTTGCCCCTCGCACTCAGGAACATCTGTGTTCTCGTGCGAATCGGAAGGGCCAAAATCGATGTGAACCGTCATATCTGCGTTGTCTCGATCGCTTTCTCCGACGCCATTCTGAGTTTGTACGTATAATCTATCAGCGATCCGTGGGACTGCGATGCTCCCCTCGACCTCTATTCGTGTCCCGTCATCTGAATTACTTGCTATCGTTGCTGATTCATTCGGGGTATCACTACAGCTCCGATTTTGGGCCTCAATACTGCTCGATACAATTTCAGGCGTGGTCATCGTCGAGAAATCAGCTAAACAGCCTGCCAAGCTACCAATACCTACGGTCCCGAGTAGCGAGAGGAGGGCTCTTCGACGCATGTTACAGCGTTACTCTTGGACTGATAAATACATTCTCTTGATGTCAGATGCCTATACTGAGCGATTTGTGAGACCTCTCTTGACCAAATCAGTGAGTTAGAAGACAGGTGTGCTAACCGTTCTATGACTCCCTATGAATTAATCAAGAGAGTCCGACGCAATTTCGCCAGCAACTACCTTCTTTCCGCGTTCAGTAATTCGATACGCAGGTTCAGTTTCGTGGCGCTTAGCCAATCCATGTTCAACAAACACTTTACAACGCTGACCGGTCCACTGGTGGCTGAAGCCCGTATTGATTGAAAGATTTTTCGCGGTCTGCCACCCGTCGTACGAAGACAACTCCTCTAGAATATAGGGGTCAGCGGGAACAGCCCACGAAATCTCACGGTACATTCTGCTGCTCTCTCCGCGCTCTCTGGGTAATACGGTTCCTATCGTGTATTCTACCATCTGATCAGTGATCGTGTGGTCTATCAAATCCCTGTACTGAGCGATTCGTGATCCTCTGTTTTCTTAGATGGATCTGGCTCGTGGGAAGATGCTCGGGGCACTAATCTGGACACAGAAACTCAATCAGAGATCTACCTGCCCCATGATACCAACATCGATTATTGGTCTTAAATCCAAGTAGAAACTAACTGGGAATGAGTTCGCGAAAGTCTGCAATCAGAATCAGTTAGTCAGACTGAATTCTGCCGTAATGACTGTGTTGTGTCTGTTATTCCTGATTTCGACCCTACCGTTCTCAATGCTAAGGGAATGAACTCCCCTTCCACATAGGCTCTCATCAATTGCGCGCTGAAGGACATCAACTGCGAACTCTTGGTCATCATCGATAAGATCGTAGTCACGATGCTCTTCGATGTCAACATCAGACAATTCAAATTGCGATCCCACATCACGGACAGTCCAGTTTGCTTCAGACCTGCTCCAAGCACTCTGCCGATCGACACAGTTTGCGTAGATGTAGGTTTCAGTTGAGAGATCGCACAGAATCTGAGTGTGAGTGTCATCAAGGCGATTTCGATCGCTGACAGCGTGCAGCTGGCAATCTCTCAACGGAAACGCACCTCGGGATACAAGATCGGGATTAATCTCATCACCAGGAGAGACGTCGCTCATAGTGATGTCGCTATTCCACACGATTCCGTCGTCAACATGCTTAGATTTTGATTTGTTCATCGCAATCTGGATTGGCAGGTAACGGGTTTTAAACTCAGTCGGGGTAGCAAACCTCAAAACCCGCAGACTGAGTCGCCCTGCGCATCCCAAAATATGGCATATTGCTACTTAAACCGTGACTTGAACGATACGTCCCAGTGACTGTGGTGGGACCTCTACTACCCGGGAAAACTGAGTCTGAGCTGCTGCGAGTTGGCACCGATCAGTGACTGTCTTTTTTAGACAGCACACGCTTCTGAACCGGGGAGTGACTACGACAAAAACAGTGACTCATGGAAGGCCGACGAACTACTCCGAAGGCGATTCTGTCGGATAATACGCTCCAAGATCTGCATCGAATTCCTTAACGGTGTAATCGTTCAGCGTCGCGACCAAGCGCCGAGTTTCGAGCAGTCCCGGAATTCGTTCTGTATTCTTGTTGGCAGCTGCTTCGATTTCATCAAGACGTTCGTTGATGTCGGTCAGTCGGCGCTCCACGCGCTGAAGCCGATCTTCTGGAGAACGGATGTTCGTTGAATCAGGGTCGAGATCCCATTCCTTCGCTTTCTGCACGCCGTCGTCGGTCAGTGTCGCGCGCTTCGGTGGAATGGGTGTATCCGCTCGATCGTCGACGTCGATGTCGGCGAGTCCGGCGTCGCCGAGTTTCACGATTCGGCGACGCGCACGATCGTTACTCTCGATACCGAGGAGTGTACGGAGTTCCGAAGTGTTGAGTCGGTGATCATCCTGTCGATGCAGTGCATCTATTGCTCGCAGGGAATCGCCGTCCAGAGTTACGCCATTGTAATCCATGTTACAGCTGTGGCGCGGACGTATTATTTATAACAGTTGCGCGGGGGAGTCACTCACACCGAGCTGCGAATACTCGCTCACCAAAGCAACGCGCAACGGTAACGCGCTACGATTCAGCCGTAGATCACGGCGTGCAACCCATACCCTACAGGTCATGAGTCAACGATCGTAACGAGTCAGAATCGCTCGCATACTAAGGCGGGTTATGACAGTAAGGTGGCGATGAGAGAAGATTTATTGCGAGAGTAAAGGATGAGGAAGAGAATACGGATTTGGAGCAGGGAACTGAGGAGGTGATTTGGAATGAGGAAGTTCAGAGACATAATGGGTTCAGATGAATTAGAGACATGATACCATCAGACGATCCATCGGGATAATCCACGGAGATAATCGATTCGGATGATTCATGGAGATAATCGATTCGGATGATTCATGGAGATAATCGATTCGGATGATTCATGGAGATAATCGATTCGGATGATTCATGGAGATAATCGATTCGGATGATTCATGGAGATAAATCAGGGAGATGAATCACTGCCAGTGACTTCGAGCAGGAATCGGAAAAGCAGGTGCTGTAGCTGTCATTGCTGAATGCTATATTGCCGTAGCGACCGTGGGGAGCGTCCGAGTCCCGTGGACATTGGCACGGACGGCGTCGAACCCCGTTGTGTGCGCGGCACCTAGACACCCCAAGCACGGTCATGCAATCAATCGTGTTCTCCACGGTGGTGCAGCTGGTTCAGTGACCCTGGAACGTCGACGACGGGTGGGAGGAAAAGTCACTGCACCCGTGTGCGCCGCCCAACATCTATTCTACCCGTTCTACCTATTACGCCTACTCCACCTGTTCTACCTATTACGTCTATTATAACCGGGTTTTGAACGCATCCATACAATAATCCGGCAGATTTTATATTAATCAAATACATGAACAAGCGCACCGCGCAGAAAGAAAGGTCATTGATCGTAATAGGTGGAGTCCCAAGAGAAATCGGGGTTGCTGGCCGCTCAGTGAACAACTGGCCACGTGATCTGAGGCCTCCGATTCTCCCGGATTCAAACGTCTCACCCGGGATCTGGATCTTGCTTTTGACTGAGAGTCACTGTCCATGTTATTGAACACGGGCACGCACACGTGAGGACGGCCAGTGACTCACGTCGCCCCACACCGCACCGCAGACACCACTCACAGCATCCTAATCAGACTCACCAGCAACACCTCGTGAACAGAAAGACAGCTCCACCAAGACCTATTCAGGGAGATACGACTGCATGATCTCCATATCATCAAAATGCGGTGCCGCACGACCCCGACCCAGATCCTCCCGCATCGACCCAGTCAATCGCGTGGACACCGACGCAGCCGCGTGCGGAGTCTCGAAATGCATCTCCGCTATCTCGACGGGCAGCCCACCCCAGACACGTGGCACACACGAGTCCTCCGAGAGGTGGCAGTCATCAGCCACTGCTGCGAAGTCCACGGGATCCGAATCATAAATCACCTCTTGACGGACGTGAGCAGAGATGTCGCCCGGGCGGATATGATCATCCAGAGGATGAGGCTTGAGCCGGGGCGTGCTTTTCCCCGTTCGAATCTCGAAGTCCCCATTCTCTCGCATCACACAGAACCACTGCTTGTACACTCCCTCACGCGGGTCGATCGACCCGGGATACACGATACAATCACTCGGTAACTGGTAAAATCCAGACTCACTTATCATGTCTACTGTTACCGGATCACGTGGTATAAGACTTCCATCCAAATCCGAGAGACGCTAACGGAAACACGGAATACAGACCCAGTCACGCCACCAAAATCCACATACCCCACACGTCAGTGACTGTGTGAGTGTCGCATCAGTGAACGAGTCACTGCTCTCGCGCGCGCTCCGAGAGACGATCGCGTCACTGAAGTTCAGTGACTCGCGGAACACACCCCGGATAACTCCTCGATTCCCGTGTTTTCACGGGTTGCACGCCCTCAATCTCTTGGTTTTCGGTTCTGACGGGTGGCATCTGTCGGTGGGAAATGTCGGTTCTCAACTCGGTGACGGTAACGCGGTTGTACCTCGGTTTGTACAACTCCGTTCTGCTTGTTATGTCGGTCTACACGCCCTCTTTCTCGTGTTTCACTTTTTGACGGTGGCGATTTGTACAACCCCACCTTTGTTTGTTGACGGCTGTGAGGCTGGGCGGTGGTGGCGCGGTCGGCGTCGGTGGACGGGCCGTGCCGTCCACCTACTTTGCAGAAAAGGCGGCTTACGGAATATTAAGGCACATGGATATATAAACCTTTTTGTAATAAGTATTATTTATTCTTATTACAAAGGGAGTATAGTTGTGGGGGAGCGTCACTCCCGCCTACTCTCACACGACTCAACAAACAAAGGTGGGGTTGTACAATTCTGGGTTTCGGGAGCGACCAGATCGGGGTAGAGGGCGTGAGCGTCCTCTCAATCTGCGTATTGAGGTTGTACAATGCTGTGTGTCTGGGGCGAGTCACTGGAGTCGGGGAGCGACTTCCCGTCGTGATCTCACGATTCCGCCTGTAGGATTGACGACGGGTTTGGGGGTGTAGGGGTGCGCGCGAGAACTGGGTGGGTGCGTGTGAGGTTATGTTTCGGGAGAGGTCAGTGAGAGTGTGGTGGGGTGGGGGCGTCAGCCTCGCCTACTCTCACAGCCGTCAACAAACGAAGGTGGGGTTGTACAATTCCGGGTTTCAGGAGCGACTCAATCGAGATAGGGGGCGTGAACCTTCATTCAGACGGTGTATTGGTGTTGTACAATGCTGTGTGTCTGGGGCGAGTCACTGGGTGGTGGTGGGGATTCAGTTGTGTGGGATGGTTGATCAGTTCGCTCTTGGTTTTTGTTTGATCTTTCTGAGTTTGGTACAATTTTGGTATCATTCTATGAAAGGTATATAAGTGGATATGAAATAAACACGAATATGACGGATAAACAAGTCAGGTTTGAAGCTGATGAAGAACTGGTCAACAACTTTGATTCGATCATCGACTCGTCGCGCTCTGGGGCGCTCCGTAACTGTATGGAGGCGTCTGTGGCTCACGGCAAGCTGATCACCGAGGTCGACGTATCTGGCCCAGATGAGTCGGGAGAATCCGGTGTGACTAACCACGACCTGCTGGTTGCGATCCAAAATTCCGGCAGTACCCGGTCTCATAATCACGGCGGCTCCACGTCCAGCGACGAATCGGAGTTCAGTGCAGTCACGGAGGGCGTGACTGATGAGATGGCTATGATTTCATCGAATTACGATGCGGATGCAGACGAACTACCGGACGCAATGACGCCTGATGGCCGCGATGATGTACTGTCCCGCGAGGCGCTGAAGCAGTGGGCGGAGTGGGCCGACCACAGCGCCCGTTTCGTGCCGAAACTAAACCCGGATCACGTTGACTCGGATCATCGCCCACAAGGGATGACACACGCGGTTGCGCTCACGAGGGGTGTACTGGCGTATCGGGAGATGGGTGCAGTAAAGGGTAGTCAGCTGGTGGATGTGGTGGCTGATGATCTCGGTTGGACGCGCAACTACATGGAATCTAATGGATTCTCCACCGAAATTGAGGAGGCTGTGGTACAGCATCCGTTTGACGATTCGAAGTACATCGGGGACAGAGACACGGCAATGGACGCTTTTACGGCGGTCGGCACGAGGATTAACTCAAAAATAGACACGATTGAGTCCGCGAGTTCGCTCTCTACGATTGATTCTGCTTATACGGATGCTGTCGGTTATGCATATTATCTGGATGAGAATGGCAGTATAGATTATATCGGTGACAGATTCTCAGAGATGGATGGGGATTTCTCTCCGTATCTTGCTAATCTGAAGCAGAAACGGGAGCAGGAGGTGTCGGAGTCGACGGTGGAGTCTGCGAGGCTTCGCGTGGATGAGCTGCGGCGGATGTTCAGCGAGTTTGATGATGTGGATGGGTTGCACGAGATCCGTAAGGTTATGAATCGGATCTCGGACACGGCGGATGATGTTCGGGATGATCTGGCTGAGAACACGCTGGAAGACACGGATGTCAGCGACATCCTGTCTGAGATCGATGTAGTTGTGTCTGAGGCCGGGGTAGTTGCGGGCGAGGCAGCGGCTGATGAGTTACGGGTGATGACATCGGTTGTCGGCGACGCAGATGATGTAGAGGGTGTTGAGGAGTCCCTGTCCGAGATTGTGGATGGTGGGGAGAAAGCGAAGAAGATGGTTGATTCGTATGTAGATGACATGGCTGACGTAGATGTTGGCGATGTCATGTCTGAGATTGATGCGGCGGTGTCGGACGCGGCAGTGACTGCGGGTGAGGCAGTGACTGCGGAGATGCGGGAGATGAACACCGCGTTCAATGGGCAAAAGTCTGTGGCGGAGAACGAGGATGTTCTCGATCAGATTGAGGAGCTTGGAGAAACCGCACGGCGTCTCGTAGAGGAGAACACGACGTATGACACGGATGTCCGCGAGGTCATGGCCGGGATTGATGATGCGGTATCCACGGCTGAAGAACGGCACAGTGAAGCATTAGAGGTAGCTGTCGAGCGCGAGGTGCCGATCGCTGAAGAGAAGGAGGAAACGTGGGCACAGCGAACGATGCGCGTTTTGGAGGTCGCTGAGATGGATGACTCTCCGATGTATCGGGACAGCGTCAACGCGATTGTTGATGATTATAAGGAATTCGTCTCTGATCTTCCAGATGCGGTGAAGGAGGAAGCGAGCGATATTTCGCTACCCGTTAGCGAGTTCCACTCTCGACGGAAAGATCTGCCAACGGCAAGCGGTGTGAGTACAGCCGTAAAGAGGGCTAAGTACTCTATGTCGATAGTTGAGATTGTTGAGCGACTGGATCTGGATGAGATTGAGGACCGCGATGAAGCCTACGCTGCGGTGTCTGAGATGTCTCTGGATGTGGTGCCTGATTATTACCAGGATGGGGGCACCATCTATAAGGCAGCGTTAGAGCAGGCAATTAGTCGGTATTCGAAGTATAGTGCTGGTAATGTGAACTGGATGTGTTCTCACAGTGATTTAGTTGATGATGCTGAGTCGATTCGTGAGAGGGTTGCGAGGGCGGTGTATGAGTATGAGTCGGCAGTGAATGACGAAGATGGGGAGTGGGTTATCGTTGAGGAGACGAAGAAATCACAACGTGATCCGGTTCCCGGTGTGCTGCGCGTGGATATGCGTGAGTACACCGAGTTTGATGAGAGTCTGGATCAGCGTTACTGGTCGGATGAAACTGATTGGGAGTCGCGTCTTCCGGACGAGTCGGAATCGGAGTCGGTGTCTGCGGAGTAGACCGAGGCGGTCAGTGACTCTGGGAGCGTCGACAGCGTTCTGTTTTCAGGTGCGGTGTTGATTCGTGAGTCACTGGCCAGTGACTCTGGGAGGGTTAGTTGAATTGGTCGGCGTGTTTGAGGGTGGCGTCCCGGTCGTCACTGACGTATGACCGGGTGGTGTCCAATGATTTGTGCCCTGCGAGCTGCTCATGGTGGAGAGTCACTGGAATCGGTGTGATTGTCAAAATAGTCGTATAAATGGAGTAGGCGAAACAGGTGGACTCGGTGAAGAAGGAAGAATAGGTGGAATTGGGAGATAATGAAGTCGAATGATGAACCCGGATAAGGTGTGGAGATGGGCGATGCGGATGATGAATTCGGATAGTGGATGGGGATAATGAGGACGGGAATTGAATCTCCTAAAGATGCTGGGCTGAAATTGCCGTATCGCTGTTATGCGAAACCGTAGGAAGCGCCCTCCTGAGAGACACAAGACACGCGCTACGTTGACGTCGCCTGTTCCGAGTCACTGACGCAGGGTGTTATTCGGCGCACACGCATACACACGTCATAACCGACGAGGAGTGGAGCCGCCGCGAAGAAGTCCGAAGGCTCGCCGAAGAACACACCCACGAGGAACTTGAGCAGCTACGCCGCGACATCACCGACGAGATCCCAGACGCCATCGAACGGGAGAAGTCGCTACTGAGGTACAGACGCGAATTGGTGGCAGACGCAATCGCAAAAAAGAAGATCAGGCTTTGTTGGAATCCTCAGTAACTGATGGTTTAGCGGGCTATGCTGAATACAGAGCGCCTGTAGTGAACAGTCACTTCCAATCTCACAAAGAATTTTCATATACCACGAGCGTTCTATCGAGTAGAGTGAGAAAAGACATATTGCGTCTACTCCAGATTTCAGTACTCCCATCTGCATACATCGGTAGGCAGTCGGAAATTGAAGCCGCAGGAGTCTCGGAGCATGTATACTGGATACCAGCCGACATCATGCGTGCTCCGGCGAAAGCCACAGTGTTCAACACCATCAGATTAAACGAGAATCTTACTGAGCGATACCCACAAGACGTTGTAGAGTACATCTTTCTCCATGAGCGGGGACACGCAGCTCGGAGTCGAATAAATCTGGTGTGGTTCCTTCTCGGGACAACGTTGACCTTCTTAGCTGCTGGGGTGAGTGTTGGATTCGTAGTTGTGTTCGGCTTGTTTGCGGCAACGAACCCCATACCACAAGTGATTGGACTGCTGGTTCTCTCGCTGTGTTTGTCAACCGTCTTTTCGTGGTTGTTCTGTCGGGTGAAATTCAAAGAGGAACTCCGTGCGGAACGATATGCACTCAACCAACTCGGCGAGGATGAGTTTCGACGCCGAAGCGAGACGTATGAGGAAATCGTCGATCGGAGTCGGTATGATCGACTCAAGCGGCGATTATTCTACCCATCAGTCGATACCGTGATTTTGGAACGCGAAGACGGCTAGCGTGGACAGTGTGGGTGAAAGTTGCCGGGTTAGATCAGGCAAGTCAATTATAGATAGATTAGACTTGCCGTGTGTAATCCCCCCCGTCACTGGCTGCAAATGCTGACGAAACTGAATTTCAACAGGATTCGTATAGAATCTTCTCAGATGGATATGAGCGGTCTTGAAAGATGCTCGTGCCACTTATCCGGGGCTACAGAACCCCAACCAGGGATCTACCACCCCGTGTTATTGAGGTCAACTGCTGATCTTAAACCTGGGGAAGAAACCCGATTACTGCGCTGTTGAAACTGAATAGAGCCATGGTCCCATGTTAGTTATTTTCTATCGAGGATTTAAGTTACAAGATCGTGGATCAATATATGATGACATCACAAATTGAAGCCCAAATCCCACCACTCGTACAGATCAAGGACGCAGTCACTGCAGGATACGCTGCAAGCCTGTACATCGCCGAACGAGACAAAGGACCCCACGGAAAACGTCTCGCGGTCTTAGAGATCGATCCGGACTACCGAGTCGAGTGCGTGCTCGATCTCCAAGATTTCGGGTTCCAAGAGCAAACGATGGAAGCGATGTACACTGTGCCGATAGAGGGCACCCCGCTAATGGTTGACTTGGGAGAAATTGAGCCAGAGTCTGCACTCCGAGAGTTACTCTCGTGTCTCGATATCTGTGAGAACAGCAGAAAGGCCGAATGAGGTTTTGCGAGACTGCTACCAGAAAACGACTGGCTACTACCGTTTCAATGACTCAGGCAATTCACAGCGACTTCAGCTCTGCGCTACTCCGAACCCATTCTTCAACCTTCTTGACACCCTCCTCACGTGAAACAGGTTGCTTGACACTATCTTCAATACCTTTCCCACTCACTTCCGTCAGTTCAACTGTGGTGTAGAGGGAAATTCGCCCAAGATCCTGCGGACCGTCAGGATCGACTATCACATCGAAGCTGAACTGGGCATCATCAATCTCTACCGCATCAATTTCTTCTACAGCAGCCTCCAATTTTTCTTCCGTTGACGTGGTGTTCACGACGAACAGAAGACTGGAAAAGTCTTCATAGAGGGCGATCTGATCGGGATCTACTGCATCAACGAGCAGGTCGGTGAATTCCGTTAGCGTGACGGAATTGCGAGTGTCGTCAAGGAGATCAGTGATCAGATCATCAACCGAATCCTGATCGTTGTGACACTTCTGAAGCCGCTGAGTGGTTTCTTGTGAGAGTTCTACTTTAATTCGGTCAATGATGTTGATAATCACAACTAATCAAACTGCACACTCCCTTATAAACCGTAGCAGCGACGATACCTGCCGACGCAGAGAAATAATCGATGAGATTCAGTGTTCGTCGAGACAGCGGTGCTCTTCACGGACTTCCTCGACTGGGCGTGACTTACCAGCAACGAATTCGCCATCTTTGACGATCTGTGCATCACAGCGGTTGCATCCCACGTGGGTCGCTGCAGGCGGTCTTGAATCCCTGGGGACGTAGCTCACATTCTTATGGCTCTTGTTCGGAAACCTCACAGTTTCAAATTTTAACCATTCGTGCCAGAAATTCTTGGATCCGCACTTTGGGCAGCGATAGTCAATTTCATCTTCCCAATTAGCTGCTTTCTCCGAAATGTTACCCATTGCAAATAGAGCCGAGGCCGTTCCGTGTTTAGTGGTTGCGCGCTTACTCCGAATTGTCGGTCAATATGGAGTCACTGGATTGGATGGGGCCACTGGATCCAGTGGTTGTTGGGTGTTTTGCCGGAGGCATCATGTCTCGAACATAGCCAGACGTCTAATAGGAAAATAAATCGTTTCGGTGCTAGCATCAAATCAGCCACTGGCTCCGCTTCCAGTGACTGCGTGTGGCCCCGCTGCAGTTAGCTCTTAGTCAACATAGCCAATCCGATCAGTGCCAGAAATGGGAGATGGAGTTAAGATACACAATACCCGTGAGCAAGTCTAATGCTCGTCAAGACAGTGGTGATCGGCACGAATCTCCTCAACAGATGGCGACGTGTCGACTAAGAGCTTACCGTTATCGACCAGTTGCTTGTTACAACGCTCACAAGCGGCATTGAGGACCTTGGACTTTCCTATCGGAGGTGTGTCCGTGTCTTGCGTTTTATGAATCGCTGTTGCGGGGCTCTGATCAGGGTATCGCACTTTTTCCATCGTCGATAGTTCCTGCCAGAATGCCTGTGAACCACACTTCGGGCAACTGTAGTTGATCGCGTCAGCCCACTCTGTCGCTGGGTCGTGAAGACCAGTCATTACGAATCGAACAAAGACCGTTCCGTGTTTAGTGGTTGCGCGCTTACACCTGCGATCTATCCGGAATCACTGGATCCAGTGGTTATTGGATATTTGACAAAGAATGTCATACCAAATGTATAATCAAACATCTAATAGGTGAAGTGTTCTATGTCGGTACCAGTATCAAAATCAGTTACTGGCTCTGGTTCCAGCGACTCGGGATGTCGATCGAAAGTACGATACTGACGCCATCATCGGATTCAACAAAATAAACTACGGTAAATAAGGCCAGAAATATGGCATCAAACTTTCATTGAGATTCAGCAATGATCTCGCGGATTATTTCTCGTGCTTCATCCTCTGATAGCCCTTCAAGTTGTACGTTCGTCAGTGCATGGTTGAACCGTCGCGTCGTCTCATCTATGACACGTGACGGCTCATCTGCGAGTTCGTCACACATAACTTGAACCGCAGGTTGATAGCGTGCGAACCAGCGGTCAAATACCTTGTTAACCATTGTCTGGTTGGCGAAGACTGCGTCAGTCGTGGAATAATCGTCGCCACGGGACGTAAGCTCCGAAATCCACCAGAGTCGGTGGATAGCGTTTGAGTACAAGTCGGAGCCTGCGCCGAGGAATTTCTCCCTCATCGCCTCCTCAGAGCGATACTCCCACCGGTGCCGAACGAGATCAGGATACCGGACCACTGCAAGCCAGTGCCAGAGCCCCGGATCCCCGGCAGTTCGTCTTGTAATGTTGAGGCCATGGTGAATGTCTTCAGCGAGTGCACCATCTATAGCTGTGTCGTACTCTGAGTACTCCTGAAGCACCTGTTGCACCGCTGAATCGATCCTGTTGAGGTCGGCCTTCGGATGGCCTGGTATGGGCTCTACGTACTCCTTCAGCTGTTCATCGGTGAGTGCCGCCTCGCCTTGCATAAACGATTGACCAACAAGACGGCGTCCGTCTTCAGTCAGTCGATGTAATTCTGTCTCGGTCATGTTAGATCTGGAGGCCCTCCTCCATAAGGTGGATCAGCTGTTCTCGGGGATTTATATACTCTTGAAGTTCACTATCGATCCGCTGTATCACGTGGGGTAGGGTCTGTGGATCAGAGAGATCGTCCCTGAGACGGTGAGTTGCTTCTGATACGTCGTTAGTATCGTAGAGGTTACGAGCGAACGTCTGGAGTACCATTTCCTGCCATTCGTGTTCAACGTCGCCCTCTGGGCCCACAGCACTTCCAGCTTGAACGAGCAGTTGTACCCACACACCGTAGCTCGTTTGGTCAAGTATCACGTCACGCATCCGAGCCTCAGCCCCGACAGATCCTCTACTCTGTAGTACCTCGGCAATACGGGGATGGTCAGAGTTGATCCACAATTTAGGACGACTCTCGTTCCGGAAGTCAAGATAGTAGAGCTTATTCCCATCTGGGAGGTGAGCGTTTTGTGAAAAGCGTACTCGCTCACCGTCGATGGCGGCTCGTTCTTCATCTTCGGAGCGATCGACGACAACGTAGTACAGCGTCCCACTGGCGACCCGGAAGTTCTTCTGATCGGCGTAATCGCTCGGTTCTTCTCTCGGATGAGACTCTGTGCGAACAAGGTACGGACGCAGTTCGACAGTCCCTCGGACAGTACTTTTTGGAACTTCCAGCCTAACGTCGTATTCACCGGATGTTGTAGGTGCTCCGGAGATGACGATCCGATCGCGGTAGATCGTCTCGTGACAGCGAATGGTGACGTAGAGCTTGGCCGGGGGCTGTGCTTGTTCATCCTGTGGGAAGACGGCTTGGACTGTCTCCTCAGGTAGGCGCAGTTTTCCGTGGAGAGTAATGGTGTTCCAGTCCGGCTCATCACTACTGTCGGACGACGATACTTTTGATGCGAAGTTTATCTCTGTCTGTGCCGGGTTCAGTTCAAGTGCTCTTTGATTGCCGTCGTCAACGGTGAACGAGTTCAGTTCAAAGTCTATTCCCTTATCTCGGTAGCTGAACGGAAGTGTCGTAGTACGGTGTCGCTGCGAGTGCCTGGTCATGCTTTATTCTCCTCGGGTGTCTGTAACTCTGCGAGTATCTCCAGTTGGGTCGCGCCGACGTCGCCGTGCACTAAGTCAGCGGCTTCATCGGAATGAGAACGACCAGAGAAAGATACTTCATGGACAGATTCATCGGCGACAAGACGAGCACATCCATCATCGTATGAAACGGTTACACCGGATTGTTCGATCTCAACGTGATCGATAGGAATGTCATCATAACGGGATCCGTCCTCGCCAACACCGGTGAGTGAGATGTCAGCACTCCATCCGTTAAACTCCTCTGACAGTACTTTAATTCGACCAGAGATCATCCATGCGTCACCATCAAAGCGAGACGAGCTGTCGATCTCGAAGGCAGGCTTAACAGGCGATGTCGTGGATCGGGGGTTCCCACTCCCGTGGATCGGGAACCGGTTCAGAACGTTGTCGGAGAGGGAATCACTGTTGCTACCCTTCGAGATCAAGTGACGAAGACCGTCACGGAGCGTTCCGAACATATCGTCGAGTGCCGTCCGGAAGCCACGTTGATACTGTTCACGGAGGTTCTCGGTAGACTCCCATTCGTCATGCTCGGGTGGTTCAGCGAACCGAAGGAACCGGTCGATTTCTCGGTCACTCTCGGACGGTGTCCCTTCCAACCGTGCTTCACCAGCAGCCAACACGCCGAAGAAGTTTCGGTCGCCGTAGGCGACACGGCTCTGGTCGTAATACTTGACCACCATCCCTGCCCCACGGAACAGCGCGACGTTATTCAGGTACGAATCGTCGTCTGCGGGGGATGCGAGACGAGCCGACAACCGTACTGAGCCGTCGGGAGTCTCATCTCCATCGGCACGAGGCGGGATCTTTACCGGGATGTCAAGTCCAGCAACGTCTCCGGGATCTACCAGAGTCTGAGCATCCGTAGTTCTCTCGTCGTAAGCCTCCACGAACGGTCGGATCGCTGGGACGCTCTCGACATCGGCCATCAGTGTCTCGTCTGGCGTTTCGACTGTAATTTCGAGGTCACCTCGATAGATCGCTGGCCAGAAGTATTTGACAGAGGCGTCCACAAACTCCTGTGCGAGGTCTTCGACATCCGGTCGCTCGTCTCGTGTCGGATCTTGGAACTCGACGACCATGGCGCTCGTTCCGCTAACAGCAGGCCGTTCCACGTACAACTGTTCTGCTAGCCGTGACGCATTCTCTCCCCAGAGGGACTCCGGGCGGGGGCCATCGTCCGTTTCGATAGTCTGGCAGAGCCACCCCGCACCTTGGTACGTCGTATTGTCTTCCGGGAGTTGATGTGTAGGGAACTTAGAGCGAGCGATAAGTCGCGGGGAATCGTCCTTACGCACACCATGTGCGAGGTGCGAATTGAAGACAACCGTCGAAGCACCCGAGAACGTCCAAAGTACGGACTTACCAAGGCCGTACGAGCCACCGGCGGTATCGTCTTGCTTGCTGCTGTAGAGTTCGTCGCGAACGAGCGCAGCGTAGTTTGAGTCTTCGTCCCAGCTTCCGGTCAAGCCAGTTGTGTTCCTGTCTTCCACGACGAGGAGACGGAGTTCGGTATCAGGATCGCGGGCTCGTTCAACGACCCGTTCATAGCGACGGCCATTATGTGTGTCTGCAACCGCCCGCATCCGTTCATTGAGTCCATCGTCCCAACCGAGTCCGTCAAGGAACTCCTCTTTCTCATTACCCGTGAGCGTGACGAAACGGAATGTCACTTCGACGGGATCGTCGTTCGGGAGGCCCTGATCGTTCGCGTTTTGGAGGACCTCACGAACAAACGCCTCGGAGTCATGGTCAACGGCGTGTTTGGTTGGGTCGTCGCCGTAACGTGGCGCTCCTGGTCCACCACTGAAAAAGAACCAATTGACCGCTTCGTTGATTTGTATTTGCTCCTGATCCATGTGAGAAACCGGTATGTTCGTACGGGACTATCACCACCAAGTTAGTATTACTGTTACGCGTCGATGAAGGCTGGTCAGTCAGAACGGGCAGAGGTTCTGATCGGGGGACACTATCGCTTCTTCGCACAGTGGGAAGAAGTCAGAATGGGAACGTTGCCGAACGCTTATGTGACGATGCGCTGGAAAGTGCGTTATGAAGGTAGCTGCAGTGGATCTGTTCTGCGGGGCTGGCGGACTCAGTTATGGCCTCCAACAATCTGGCGTCTCGGTCGTTGCTGGGATCGATAAGGATCCGGACTGTAAGTATCCATACGAACAGAATATTGACGGACAATATATTAAATCAGACATCCACGCGTTGGCAAAAGATCCCGAACCAATCGCACAGATGTACCCGTGGGATGCGGATCTGAAGGTCCTTGCGGCATGCGCGCCTTGTCAACCCTACTCCACAATGGGACACTCAAAGGGCAAAAATCGTGAAGATCATCAAAAGTGGGGTCTACTAAATGAAGTGTCCCGGATCGTAGAGTACGTTAAACCGGACGTGGTGGTAACCGAAAACGTACTCCAAGTGAAACAAGAAGACGGCGTCTACGACGCGTTCATAGAGAGCCTTGAATCACAAGGCTACCACGTCAACAGTGACGATAACAAGAACGTCTATTGTCCAGAATACGGCATTCCACAGAAGCGGAAGCGATGGGTGGTTATGGCGTCCAAGCGGGGACCTATCTCTCTTCCCAACCCTCCCATTCAGAATGAAGACGACTATCCGACGGTTGAAGACACGATTGATCATCTGCCACCAATCGAAGCAGGGGAAGACAGTGACGAGAACGACGTGCATAGAGCACGTTCTCTCTCGGAAAAGAACTTGGAACGTATCGATAACATGAAACCCGGTGGAGATTGGACACTCTGGGAAGAGGAAGATCTTAACCATCTCCTTGCAGACTGCCATCGGAAGGCGAGTGGACGCTCATACAAAGCACCTTACAGCCGGATGCGGCCCGATGAACCTGCTCCGACGATAACGACGCAATTCTACAATTACGGCAGTGGTCGCTTTGGACATTACGACACAGGCCAGAATCGAGCACTCTCGATTCTTGAGGGGGCACTGCTTCAGACGTTCCCGGAAGACTATGACTTCTACGATGACTGGGAAGACGTCGGTGTGTCAAATCTAGGCCGACTGATCGGTAACGCAGTCCCCCCAAAGCTCGGTGAATACATGGGCCAGGCAATCCTTTCGCACGTCGGTGCGACAGCGCAGTCTGTTGAAGCTACTGTCGCTGACGATTGAGAGAGAACTGATGTCATCTGAAGCGGAGCGCCGATTTCAGACGAACCCGCTCAAATGGGGAAAGAAAGCTGCCACGAGTACCCAATCAAACTACTAAGTAATTAGAACTCGTCCATGAGTTCTTCTCTGGATTTCGTAGATTATACAAAACTGCGTGTGATCTGTGCCGCGTCTAAACAAGACTGAGAGGATGTATTCAACGAACAGCTATCGTTTTATTCAACCAGATTGTCGTAGAGCCAAAATAATCGAATGACACACTGTGTGATGTCCTATCGTTTATCTGACTTCTGTAACTGCGTCACTCGTCATTATTATCTTCGGGTCCTTCTTCATTGAATTTCGCTATAAGCGAACTGAGTTCAATTGTGTGTAGAGGGACATCTCCTTTGGAGACTAACTGTGCAATGTGCGTCACACCCGCGTACAATCTATCTTCCTGAGACGTTGGCTGTCGGAATGTTATTTCGTCACCTCCCCACTCCTTAGATGCATCTATTGAGTTATCATTATCAGACTGCCCACCTAAGTTCCAGCAGACAAGAAGATCCATTTCGCTCCACTTCCGCGTTTCATTCACTACATGCTTAATAATGTCTACTCCCTCACGTTTGAATTCGACAGTTATATTCTTTTCAGATCCTGAAGGATCAGATGATCCAGGGAGAACATCTCGAAGACCACTGGGTACCTTGTCTGGATTATATTTCAAGAAACCATCATAATCGTCCAAAGTACTGAGATAGTACGGCTCGTAACATTCTAACAGCCCCATCCCGACTAGTTGATTGAAGACTGCGATTGAGTCCTGTTCTTCACCTGGTTCTTTCACCTGTGGCAGTTCCCCGTAATTTCCGACTTCTCTCGGTGAGAGATCATCTTTATTTATTGCTTTTTCAACAGGCTCAACGTCGTCAAACGACCCGCCATCGCTCGGCGTAGGACGTAGGAATGTTTTGCCTTTCGTCACTGTCGCTTTGTGTAAGAATTGTTCAGTTTGGCTGACAACCGCATGCACCTCCGGAGAGAAGTCCTCTCGACCAGTGTCTGGGCTCTCGCCCAAGAAGTGATATATGAACCATAGTCTGGTTTCACGAGGAGCACTGAAAGAAAGGTTCACAGGGCGGTATCAGGTGGATATCATGCCGTCCGTGCCGATCCTTACTCCTGGGCTGTGAAACTTTCTAGTCCCCCTCACATCCCACCGTTTCTTTAGTTCGTTTCTATATTCGTTAGAATAGGTGTACAATACGTACACGGTGAGAGAACGTTCCTTAATGAACTCCTCCATTTCGTCAACATCACTGAACTCTTCGGTCAGATGATCTTCTTGAAATCGTCCGGCAATGTCGTCTGCATCAAACCAATTGTAGACTCCGTGGTACCTGTTCTGGTCTTCAGGAAGGACTCCACCAACCGCATTCTCAGCATCTTCGATTGGGCATACTTCAGGAGTCCTTCGAGTCGACTTATCTCTTTTTATAGAATACCATATAACTTAGAAATCACGCGATACCGGCACCTATCTACGGCTGACCCCGCATCTGTACCTGTCGTCAATTTCAATCACCAAGATGCACTATTTGTATAGCACAACTACTCAAGCTCATCACCATGCGAGAAATTTCTTATGCAGCTGCGTGAATTGGACTACGCTTGAGTACCGTTTTCAGATAGAGACTTTAAATTGGGTCACCGTCTAAGCGCACAACAGTGACACTCTACATCTACACAGACTCTACACGGGTGTTCTCTACAGGGGGTTCTCTTAGCAGCCTCCAAAGCGTTGAACATCGGTTAGGTGATTCCGAATGACTTCAAACGGGGACACCATGCCCGAAGAACCACTTATTCTCCACTGTTTTGCGGATTACGGGACAGAATCAGAGGTACTCAGCGACTTTGGGAACGTAATTCGTGTCGGGATTGACCCCAAGGACACGAACGAGAGTACGCCAATCAAAGCAGACGCCCACATTAAGGAGAAGAAGTGGGATTTCCCGATTAAGGACGACGTCACGTTCGATCTCGGACTGTTTCACCCAGTCTGCTCGCGGTGGGCTGCGACGACAAGTATCTCGGGAGATCCCGACGAGCACGAGAACATGATCCCTAGTGCACGGGTGCTTGCAGAGAATTACTGTGATCACCACATCATCGAAAACGTTCCGCGTGCGCCGCTCGATGATCCCGTCGTATTGAATGGACGGATGTTCGGTATGCCGATTGAGTACGAGCGTGCGTTCGAGACTTCGTTTAAGGTTCCACAGCCTCCCCGGGAGAAGCGGTTCTTGACGACAGATGGACCGTCGGATAAAACGGAAACTTCGTCTTTCTTCTTCTCCGAACGGTCCAAAGAATGGTGGGCGGCGGTGAAAAACTATCCACCGAGGCCATATCCGAAGAGTCACATGGCGAAGAACGCG
>Ga0306907_1000306_pt1 | contig 23224 bp, 23 predicted proteins | sample AntRauTorcE11898_FD_190415 | JGI IMG/M metagenome (GOLD analysis project Ga0306907, IMG submission 190415) | Saline lake microbial communities from Rauer Islands, Antarctica - Metagenome Torckler E11 #898 (v2) (version 2) | ecosystem: Environmental > Aquatic > Non-marine Saline and Alkaline >... | reverse complement strand
TCAAGGCGGTTGACGAGAAAGTTAAGAAGCTGGTCCTCGTGGATCTCACCGTCTGCTTGTTTGGTTTTAGACACACCTTCAGCAAGCAGACGTTCTAACTAAGCGGCTTTGTGAAGTACTGAGACTAGCGTTGCTATTGGTCTACTAGCGAATCGATGTCCAAGGCCTGCCGGCCGTCCCGAACTACACCGAAGTACTACAGGAAATTCTCAGCAACAGCATTGAACCAGGGGTTCAAATGCCTCTGGTTGTTTCATTTAGTTATGACAAGCTTGCCGCCTAAGGTCGAAGCCCTCCACAACCGGATTAAAAAATCAGAAGTACTGCCACAAGATGACAAAGATGCGCTGTTGCAGTTCTCGGACGAACTCGGTGCTCATAACTATTCAACGGGCAGGCGGGTGAAACTCCTACAGCACTGCACGATGATGGCAGGGGATTCGGAGAAATACAGCCCGGATCAACTTCCCGAGCCAGATCTCGTCGATATGATCGGTGACACGGAGACGGAGAAAAAGAAGGCGAAACGGTACGTCAGCTGGATCAACGGAAACTACGATAGCGAGGAATCAAAACGGGATCACCGAGTCGCACTCCGGATGTTCGGGGGGCACATTACTCGCGGGGATCCTGAAGACGAGAAACCATACAGTGTCGAATGGATCTCGGCCGATCTCCCGGATGACTATGATCCAATTCCAGACAAGACGAAAATGTGGTGGTGGGATGAACACATTCTCCCGGTCCTGAATAACGCGAAGTATGCCAGAAACAAGGCGGCGGTCGCAGTTGATTGGGACTCTGGAACTCGCTCGGGTGAATTCCGGTCGATGAAAGTTGGTGACGTCGGGGACCACAAATACGGGAAAGAAATCACAGTCAACGGTCGGCAGGGGCAACGGTCAGTCACCCTTATCACATCCGTTCCGTACCTCCAACGCTGGTTAGAGGTTCACCCAAAAGGAGATGATCCAGAAGCGCCGCTCTGGTGCGACCTGGATACCGGACGCGAGGTGAGTTACAAGATGAAGCAGAAAATGCTCCGAAAGCCTGTTGAGCGAGCAGTTAAGAACGGGGATCTGAAGAAGCCGTCAAAGATGGGCTTCACCCGGATGCGAAAATCCTCCGCAAGTTATCTGGCTCGCAAGAACGTGTCCCAACATCACTTGGAGCGCCACCACGGGTGGGTCGAGAACAGTGACGAGGCGCGGCGATACATCATCGTCTTCGCAGAAGACACGGCCCGCGAGGTTGCTCGCGCCCACGGGATGGACGTTTCAGCGGACGAAATCGCTGACATCGGCCCGGTTGAATGTCCTCGCTGTCAACGCGAAACACCGCGAGACAAGGTTCAGTGTATGTGGTGTGGACAGGCGCTGAGTCCCAAGGGTGTCGAGAAGATTGAAGAGCGGCGGGAACGGCTATTCGACTCCGCACTAGAGGCAGAAGAAGACATGAAAGACCGGCTCAAAAGCGTCCAGAGCGAACTCGAAGAACTCCGGGCATTAGGTCTGGAGGTCTAATCCAGAAGAAGCCTGAAATAAACTGGCAGAAACCATATATGAGTCGGTTATTGTTTGTTTGTGATTTGTATCCTGTCACAACCGAACCAACTCCCAATACTTTCGAATCGCTGTACAGAAGCGGGTTACCTCATCGTAGTTGTTCGACGGGTTATTCACTCAACCAAATTCACCAGACTGTAACGGGTAGCATATTTCCGGTGGCGTCACAAGCTACCAAAGTTCGACAGTCAGAGAAGTGACACTCAGTGGGTATGGCTGAAGATTACGTCAGCGAGACAACGATCTGATCACCGGTCAGCGAAGTTCATATTCTGCGACGGATCCTATATTGTCTATGAATAGCACCGTGTACCACCAGCGCCCTCCCGAATAGGCTTCACCACCCATCACTCCATCGCAAACGTTCAGGTGCCAAAGTCGTGATCGGTGAACTTGGTCTGTCGCTCACCATGCTGATCTTGGTCCAGCTCTTCCCGAACTAATTCAGGTAATTCACCGAGGTCCAGCACGTCACCAAAATATTCCCGACCAAGACCACGAACATGCTGTCGGTTCACTACATCGTCGATGTAATCACGCTCATCACTCTCGTAATCCTTCTTGCCATCTTCTTCAGAGACAAATTTGATCTGCTCTCGGTTCTCTGCAACTGCCCTCTTATACAGTGTCTTCCAAAACTGGCGAAAGTTCTGAATCGTCGGAAACTCCCCGCCATCAAGTCGAACGCCAGCAATCTTACATAGTCGCCCCAGCCATTCATTCAGCGTGCTTGGAGTCCGGCAGCCAGATTCAGACTGGTCACTCGGAACCAACTTCCCATTCCCACCGATCGCGTCAATGTACTCACGATACGCTCGAAGGAAATCACCACCCATCATTATCGGGACTTTTGCTGGTCCCTCATCTCGTCGCATGTTCTTTCGTACGGCGAAGTGAACATGCGGGTCATCACCAAAATGAAGTTGTGTCCGCAAATCAAGTTGTTCGACTTCATTTGACCGGGGACCAACGGCGATCAAGAAGATGAGCAGCATTTTCATCCATAACCGCCACCGCTCTAAATCGTGACCGTCCACAGGACACTCGTCAAGGACATCTAACGCGTTCCACAGATCGTTTAGTTGTGCTTCAGTGACTGGCTGTGCGTCACTATCACTCCGGTACCATTCGAATTCATCGAGTGCTTCTTCGACTGGATTAATATTGATCTGGTGCTTGTTTTTCACGATGTTGTAATATTCCTCAAAATATCGAGGGTAGTTTCCCATCGTGCTGTCGGCCAGGTCACGATCCATGTATTCGATGATTGTGATAGCGTGTTGGATATTCTCCACACGGTTCTTTTCAGAGTCATAGTAGCCGATATCCAGCATCTCGATGTCGAGTCCTTCGTCTCGAATCGCTTCGTACACCTTGTTCATCACCGACTCAACGGAATCAATGGTGTTCTCACTCCACTCTTTCCGCTCTTCGGCGCTCTCAATATAGTACTCCAGCGAACGGATGGTTTCTTCATCGTCTGTCGGCCATTTTCCGGTACTACGCACGCCAAATCCCTGTTCTCGAAGAAATTCAAGAATGGTCTGTCCGTACAGCTCTTTGGACTTGTTGTTCAGTCCTTGGGCGGAGTACCGTGTATTCGCGGTGATATACTCCCACGACGGTTCGTGATCTTGCGGCAAATTATCTAGTTGAAACTGTTCGTGGAGAATTGCGGGTAGTTGCTCTTTAAGCGTTTTTCGCCCGATACGTTCCCTGGTCATTGGCCTGCGGTTTCCTCTTGTTGTGCCTGCTCCAGATCTTCTAAAATGCGTTCAGCGTCATACGCGAAGGGAAGATCACTCGCTGCTAGGGCTTCCAGATCGTCCCGCAATTCTTCTGCAGTCTCGATGGCCGACTGTCGGGTATCGGAGGCCTCAGGGTTCATGTCGACCCCCTCTTCGCCACCACTCGGCCGATGTTGTTCAAATTTATAGCCATTCTAATTTTTACTGGCTAGTGATTTTACCCACTATAGTTTAAAGCCTTGGCGTACAAGAAGGAGATACGAATATGCCAAACGACTCTTCGGACACAACCGACGACGATAACGAGACGATTGGGAATTTAGAGCGAAGTAGTCATTCGGCAGAGGAACAACCAGATGTGACCGACGGGATGTCGGACGAAGACAGGACAGACACAAACATCGGCTCCTACGCAGAACCAGACGGCAATATCGGAGCTGACCTCGATACCGCGAAGGTCAGGGACTTCTTCGAAAAGAAAGGTGCAGTCGAAATCCTCGCCCAACTCGCTGACGGGTCCAAACGATTCAGCGAGATTGATGAAGCGCTTGTGGTGAGTCACGGCACGATCGCCACCCGTCTCACCGACGGGGCCAAACTCGGCCTCTGGCGTGAATTTATGACCTACCCTGACGACGGCGGGAAAATCAAATTGTACGAACTGGTGCCTGGCGCGCAGCACCTCGCTGCACTCACAGAAGACGAGAACATTGGTCAAACCACCAAACAACTACGACAAGCACACGAACAGCACGCAGACGCCGTTACAAATTTCAGAGACAAGATCCAGCCAGCGGACTCAGAGACATAGTTCACCTCCCCTCACCGTCGCCAATTTCACAGATTCCAACACTCCTACTGCGATGCTCCCGGGTCAACGATCCGTTCGAGGTTGAACAACTGCAGGTCGTCACGATCAGCGGCTGCCTCACGAACAGAGTCCGTGAACCCGTTTCGGGCGAACAGCGCATACTCGTGTTCGACTTCGCTCCCATCAGGCGACCATCGAATCTCATCAGTATGGTCTTCAAGCGAGGCGAGTGCGCTGTAATCGAGAGGCGCGGACGTGAACTTACACTCGCCCGTCACCATCTTCCCGTCGGCAGCGAGCCCGACCACATCCACCTCGTATTCGTTATACCACCAGCGGCCGATGTCGGTAAACATCGTTTCAGGATACAGGTCAGGCAGAATATCCTGACAGCGGGTTTCGAATGCTCTGCTCACGAAGTCCGCCAGATCCGGTTCGATGACCGTCTCGTAGGCGTCAGCACCTAACCGTTCGTAGCGGTCTTCGTTTCCATAGACGAACCGGAACCAAAACCGGAACAACGGATCGAGAATCCGGTACCGACCACGGCGTGACCTGGTCTTGTCCTCGGTCACCGGTACCTCTCGTTCGACCAGTCGCAGTCGCTCCAGTTTCTGCGTGTACGTCGAAATTTGCTTGCCATCGATCCCGACCGTTTGCGCGATTTCATTCGATGTCGTGTTCCCGGCCGCAATCGCTTTCAGAATAGCAAAGTACCGGTTCGGCTCGGTCAGCTCAGTACGAAGCACGTACTCCGGCTCGTCATGCAGGAACCCCTGCCGTGACAGCAGCGACTGCTGGATGACTGTTCCAAGATCGTTGTCCATATCGACGCCATCCAGATAGTACGGCGTCCCACCAAACACACCCCACGCGAGGAACAGTTGTTCAGCGGAATAGCTCTCGGGGAAGAACGTGCGCGCGGCAGCAAAATCGAGCTGGCGCAGATCAATCTTCTCGGTGAACCGGCCGTACAGCGGACTGTTCCCGAGGAGTGTCGCCTCCTCCATCATACTGATCGAGGACCCCACGAGTATGAGCGTCACACCAGTGTCACGCAACTCCTGATCCCACAATCGCTGAATCACCGACGGGAGACTCTCATCAGCGTCAATCAGATACGGGAATTCGTCCAGCACGATGACTGCATCCTGGTCAGCAAGATACCCGAGCAACGACTCCCACTCGCCCTCAATCCGATCGATCCCCGGAATCGACTCAGCCGCCACGTCCACGAACGCATCCAGTTGGATCTGCCGGGTTGTTTCAGTTGCTTGGTATAGAACGGCGTCATCGCGGTCTTCCAGTGACTCTCGGACGAGTTCGGTTTTCCCGAGGCGGCGACGACCGAAAATCACGACCATGTCAGCGTCGTCAGAATCGTAACACCCTCGAAGCCGACTGAGCTCATCCTCCCGATCCACGAATCGCTCCATACCCTCTGACTGACGCCCAACCAGATAAAACTCTCGAATAGCCTAATTCAGAATAGGCTAACTGAGGATTGGCTATTCTGGTATAGTATATGTCCACTGGATTGGAGACTGACATTGGATCAGTTTGCTGAGGGGGATTTTTGAGGCACGGTTCTGTCTGTGCTCCCATGGAATTTTCTGAGATAGTCGGTGATGAGGATGGAAAGTCCAGTGACTGGCATACAAGCGATATGCCGGATGATGTCAAGAATGCATTGTCGTTGGCATTCCTGGACGGGTTCCACAATGAAGTTCACCGGCTGCATGAGGAACTACAGCAGGAATGGGAAGAGGCAGAGAATGATGATCTTCCCATGGAGTTCAGTTTCGGCGGTGTCGGGTTGAAGACGTACGAGCTCCATAGCTTGACAGTGAGTTATTTCGAGGCAGGAGTTCCGATTCTGTGCTTCCACCACTTCCGAAATGAGACGGAAGAAGGGTACCAAATTCTGGAGTGGATGGAAGAGAACCGAGACCGTGCTCTCGACGAGGACAGTGAAGAGCCGTACGGTACACAGATCATGCAGTGGTTGAATAGTCGGCGGTCCTCTATCACCGACATGGCTCGGTTGATGGATGAGACCGGGTTGTTAAGTCATGATAAAGTGAAGCGGGTAAGGTCTCACCGCCACGACTTCCTCCACTCTCCTCTGCAGATTCTATACATCTCTGATTGGGAAGACCTGCTAAAAATGTCGGAGAGATGTATCACAGTAGTCGATGACTTAGATGAACGACTGTACCAGGATATCGACCTCCACGCATTCTATCCGACTCTCACAGACAAAGAGCGCTCCAGCCGTACTTTCTGACCTTTCCGTCCTCGTTGAGACCCTCAGTTGATGATAGGTTCCAGCAGTCGTGCTGAATTCAGTGTGTGTCCAGCAGTAACCTGTCGTTCGTCGTACTCAATCTGTCAATCCGGTTTAAACGCGGGTTCAGGGACTACTCTTATAATCTGTTGATTTGAATTGATAGCCGAGAATGTCAGATTCAGAAACTCCCACAGAATGGTCAGAGGATAGTTCCGACACTTGGAGCCATTCGAGATTACCTATAAATTTGGAACTCATCGGTATCGGTGACGAGTGGGACGTTGAAGTGACTCCGCTTCCTGACGATATGCCGTGGCACAGCGTAAGGGTAAACATTCGAAATGACAACAAGAAACAGGAGCGCGAGGTCGCAATGAGTTATATGAGTGAATTTAATGACATTGAATTTGATGTTCGGGAAGAACACCCTGAACTTTCTGAGGAACGCAAGGTTCTGATTGCAGCAACTGAAGCGATATTGAATCTTCGGTAAGTTAGTACCTTGTATTCAGCGCGTCAGTATTATCGGGTGCCGAAGAGCTAAACCGATTCACTCCCCTACTCCTGCCGCAACTGGATCTGTACTTTATCCCCGACTGCTGGTTCGCCGTTACCGTAGGTGAGCTCATAGAGGTCGCCGTTCCCTTTTTCTCCGACCGGGATGGTATTCGCCCCCTCAAGCAGGTACGCAATCCGCTCAAATCCTTTGTCCAGCAGCGGACCCCATTTCGACTCCTCGATTATTTCGTTCACATCCCGTACCAGAACGTCCTCTTCGACGCCGCCGCGGTCACGATGATAGAACGCCGTAAACTCAGTTGGCTCCTCGTCAAGTTCTGTCCCGGATTCCATTTTAGCGAGTCGTTCGTCAGTTGCGAAGGTGTACTGGGAAAGTTGCTTCAACGAGAGTTGTTCCGCCATAGCACGATAATCAAACAGACCTTGGATAACGCTGTTGAATACATTGTCTTCCCCGAAGATAGAGAACTCACGGATAAGCAGCAACCATCTACTGCCAGACAACGTATGCAGTCGCCATTCTGCTGCCTCTACTGTTTCCGTCTATGTGCAACAAGGGTATGGAACCGGTCTATGACACTCTCCTCAAGCTATCTGCGAGGCGTCGCCGTTTAGTATGTACGGGCCGTATTCGCCACGGTTCCACGAATCTTCCAGTTCCTTACGCGAAACGGGGCGTCCAAAGTAGACTGTCTCTTCTGGCGGCAACGGACTATGCCACGGCCAGGTCAGTTCGACCACGCGTTCGTCATGTTCTATCCAGCCGTGGCCGGTGATGCGTGCAGTGTGCTTCGAGAGGCCGATTCCCTCAACGTACTGAACACGGTCGTTCTCCCAGTAGCGATTGTCCTGCATCACGAGTCGGGCGTTTCTATAGCAACCGCTGGAATCGAAGTCGAACCGGCGGTGGAGCGCGCGGGCGAATCCCTGCAGGTCGTTGTCGTGAGTAACAGTTCGCCACTTCCCCTGCTCCAGGATATCCTCGTACAGCGGATCCCATTCAGTATCAGCTTCGGCTTGATCGAGTAACCGGAGGCGACGGTCGCTCACGTCGAGTTCCTCCCGCCACGTCTTGTACTCGGCATACAGATCAGGCACTGCATCTTCAAGGCCAGCGTACATGTCGTTCTCGTCCAGTTCGTGGAGTTCGAGTAACTGGATGTAGTAACCGATGGCCAGCATCTCATCACCAGTCACAAAATGTGCGATACGGCCACCGGACTCGCCGTAGCTCTCGACAATTCGGTCGGTCTGCTTGGTGCGACCGCCGCGCACAAGAATAAGATGACGCACCGCGTTGCGATCGTGAGCCTGAACGCGCAAATGGGCTAGAGGCTCGGATTCTTCGTCGTCGCTACCCCCGCTAATGAAAACCGACCAACAGTGAGAATCCTCGGTCAGCGGGGCCTCCTCCGAGCCAAGTGGTTCCGCCATCAACTCGAAAAACAGATTGGAACCTGATAAGACTATGTTGATTCGCTTGCCTGATCACGAACTTTGGAGTCTGTTTGTAGAGTCCAAAGTTCAAGTGTTTGTAGCCTTTGGTAGTATTTAAAGAGGATTCGTTGTAATGACCAATTCTGCAGATTCCAAAGTTCGTGCAAAAGTATGGGTGACACCCGAGCAAGTTGAAGCACTCCGATCCGCCTGTTACACGGCAGGCGCAGAATATCTTCAGCAGCGTAATGAGGCAATCACTGCGTTCGCGTACGATACCGGACTCCGAGTAGGAGAACTTGTCCAGGTTGATGTCTCACTGCTCCGGAGCAACAACTCGGAACTCTACCTGCCAACAGAGATCCAGAAAGACTACCCCAATGAGAACTCGCCACCGCCAGTAACACTCGAACTCGCAGACGAGACCGCCCGTCTGTTATCTGCCTACCTCACCAATCGATGGAAGGACACACCGGCATTGTTCCCCTCTCGATCCTCGAACCGTATCTCCGAACAGGGTGTGCGGAATATGCTTCACAAAGTTGCTGAAGCCGCAGACGTACGCCCCTACAAGCTCGACGGCAGTCGCGGCGATGCCGGTGACGTGACGCCGCACGCGCTTCGACACGGTGTTGCCTATCGGATGATGAACGAAGAAGAGGACAACACGCTTTACGACGTCCGCAATCGGTTACGTCACCGCAGCATCCAGACAACCGAGCGCATCTATGATCATCTACTGAAGGTTTGATTCGACAACAGCCGGCGTCACAATACTCTCAAAGAAGGAAGACACGGTATCGTCTAGGTGCTGGATCAACCGCAACGTTGCGAAAACTGTGATAGAATTACTCTATCGTCCCGGTACCATCGTTGTTCGATTCGACGTTCGCGTTCTCGATCTCATCCAGCCATTTAGACAGGGTTGCCATGAGAGGCGCTTGTATGCCGTAGCCGGCCTCTTGCGCTTCCGACAACTCCTCTGTCGAGATCTCGGGCAGGGTCTCTGGATATCCATGAATGAATGTCCGCACTGCTCGTAACGTCTTAGGATCAAGGTTCTTCTCGACAGGATCAATCGTCATGTCGCCCGAACTTTCTTTTTGGCGATGTTCCCACTTTTCTAATTCTGTGGAAGGGCCTGGCTCCGTCTCTTCACATACAAGCCCGTGGCCAGGTTCCTTCCAGACCGAAACAACATTCTCATAGAAGCTCAAACCGGTTGCCCCGACTTGCGTAGCTATTTCACCGTTCTCAAGAAGGTCAAATCCGAGGCCGCCACCTCCCTCCGGAGCAAAAACGTCCGTGTCGTCATCAACGTATTCCAGAACCTCATCGACGTCTTCGTGATCTACAATTACCGCGTCAGCGTCCGTGAGCGCTTCTCTGAGTTCATTTTTTCGTTGCATTGCAAGGTTCCATCGCGTACTAACCCACTTAATAAGTCGTAAAGTTACTACGCCGGTCGCGTACCCTCTCTCCCGGTCAGAAAGACAAACGTTGAAGTGCATGAGAAGAATTCGGCTCGAATTCTTCGGCAAAATCACCTACCATCGTATTCTGACTTCGGACCATGACGGCCCCGTCTTTGCGGACACCTCTGTTGCACTGCCTTTGAACAGGCTTAACGGGCCTGTCTTTTCCGGATATACCCATGCCTACGCCATTTCATTAACCTTCGTAAACAAGTCAGCATAATTGCGGACACACCCCCTTCTCACTACCCGAACACGAAGGCGAATTCGAACCGTCGATCGAACGCAGTCAAAACTCTCGGTGAATTCGACTACACCAAAGAGTTCTCTAACGCTGTGCGTGACTTGAGTCCGTTCCAACTACAGTACTTCGTTCACATCCCGTAACGCATCAATTGCTTCCTGGAGATGTGCCTGTAGTTCCTCGCTCCCAACGTCGTCACTCGCGGTTTGACTACCACGACGGTCATCCACACCCGTGGATTGCGCCTCAGACTCCGAGTCGGCCGCACCCCACGTTTCCGTCCTGCCTAGCGAGTCAGGATCCTTGTCAGGCACTGCGTCAAGCCGCTGCTGCCCATCAGCCTCTCCTGTATCCGTGTCAGCCGTAACGGAACTCCGTTCTGACCGCTCACTATCAGTCGGCCGTCCACCGCGATTGAACGCAGACAATGGGAAACCGTACGCACAGGCGCGCTTCTGCTTATTGAACGTGGTTCGGCGCGAGATGCCCAGCACATCGATGATATCGCTGCGATCACAGCCGCGTTCAAGCGCCTGCCTCACTTGCTCGTCTTCCATGCGTTGCAACAACAGTTGGGGGTCGTCCGGGATATGGCCACGAGCGGAGCTTTCGATCTGGTCGGTGAGCCCCCACTCCCCGGTTTCGATGTCCTTATCGACGATCTGCCGGTCACGGCCTTCGACGAGGTTATCGAGCCCTGTTAGCACCCACAACCGCTCACGAACCGCTGATACCGAGTGATCGCTCGGCAGCCCGGACACGATGTCACCAGTACGTGTCGGGCCATTTTCCGACAAGTACCGTAGAATCTCGATGTCCTGCGGAAGCAGCACACTCTGATCCTCCTCAGTGAGCTCGACTGGCGAGTCATCTGGTGTGCTCTGCTGGTGGAACCAGCTGTGACAAGACCGGCACAGGAGCGTCAGGTTCGCCATGTCGTGCTCATCCATCCCCTCAGGGTCGCGTTCGATGTGATGGACGTGCAGAGTAGCTAACCCACCCTTCTCCGGGCCCCGACGGCCGCACACCTGGCAGCGATGCCAGTATTCGGTCAACACGTCATCACGCGTCTCTGGATTCACCGTCTCGTTGCATTCACGAGGACTGGTTACGTCGGACTCGTCACCGTCTGTGCTTGCGCCGCTCAATTCATCTTTCCGAGGTTGTGATTCAGCTTCTACCATGTCGTATCTCACTTGAGGCTGCCGTTCATTTTCGACTGCTACTGCGCCGCTCTGCCGTAATCTGCTGGGGTATCGCTTCAATCCGCACCAGCGGCACTATCGACACCGAACACTTCCAGAGCGACCGAACACGTCGACCGTCTCTGTCCAGCGACTCGGATTCCAGTTACTCATGACGTGTCGGGGTCAGCGATTTCAGTTTGAAATCGGACTTTGAGCAGTACCGTTCCGAGAGCAGTCCTAACTCCCGGGTACGAAGGACATCCGCGACGTTATGCACCACAAGGTCACCGAACCGGCCATCCTCGTACGCAGTCACGGCTTCTGCACTGTCCGCGAACGGGTCGAGATCACTATACTGCCCGTCACAAAGTACCTCGTACACCCCGGCGAGATCCGACCGTGATTCTCCGTCATCGCCAGTCGTGTTGAATCGATTCGTCACGACCGGCAGCAGGTCAGCGTACGGCATCTCCCGGAACGGCCACTCAACACCTACCCGGGAGAGCCGCGTCCGCAAGAACGGTAAGTCGAACCCGGACCGCCATAACTCACCGTTGAACGCGACCAGCAACACGTCATTTCCCACTAACCGATCTGCAGCGAACGCGCCGACTGCCTCCAACAATACACGCTCTGATTCGTGTGTCGACACCTGGACGTGCGACTCAACACGATCACGAACCGCCGCCTCAACATCCGGCGCTGCGCGCCCGTCTGTCTGCACGAACGCCCGAACCCCCATCGGCACCGCAAATCCGACTACAGTCACCTCGTCACTAACCTCGAACCCGGTGGTTTCGATATCGAATGCCACTAACTCCAGCGCCATCACCGCTCACCACCGACGGTCTCCCGAGGACCCGCGATACTCACACGTCCCGGAACCCGATCCTTACTCACCGGCCGTACCCGGAACTCACCGAACCCGAACTTCGCGTGCGTCCCGACGCGTTGAATACCATTGATCGCCGTCTCAACCGGACGATCGCCCGCGTACCCAACGACTTGCCCATGATCAATCATTGCCAGCTCATGACACTCATCACCGGCCACGAGCCGACCCGTCCGGCGACGAAACTCCCCGTCAGACTCCCACCACCACGGCACCGACTGACTGTCAGCCCCCGGCGAATCGCTCTGCAACACGTACGGCGACAACAGTTCCAACTGGACGTTGTCTGCTTCTCGAACCCGCGAGTAATCGAGGTCATCCAGATCAATGACCTGCGTCTCCGCGAGCGATAGTTCACCGAACCCGTAGTTTCGACCCCCGCCGACACGCAGCCCATCCAGTACATCCACGGAAAGCGGGAGGACGTCCTCGTCTCCCCCATCGGCGTGCAGGTAGCAGTGGACGTGCCAGTGCATCGTCCGCTTGCTGTTCCGATGCTCGGGCGGCCGGCCGAAGTGAGCCTTCGGTGCAAACGCCAGTCGGCCGCCATGACTCTGGACGTCGTGCGTGTTGTGCGCATCCCGTGGCCGTGAGTCCAGCAACCACCGCTGCGCTGCATCCCGACACACGAACACATCCTCGTACGACTCCACTGGTGGGAGCGACATGCCAAGCTTCCCTCCATACCCGTCGTGCGAATGTGACTCCGGGTATGCCCCGTACTCGCCAGGGACGAACACACCAGTGCTGACGTTGAGCGACCGTCGCGCCTGCGCATCCACACGGCGGGCGAGCGCGGTGTACAGCGCGTGCCCGGTCAGGTAGTACGGGTGGCCCATGTAGTCAGTCTCCAGTTCGAACAGCACCTGCTGGATCGTGGTCATCGTTCACACGACCCCTTGTTTCGCCTCCAGGTCGTGATGGGAATCACGCCCCATCACCCTCCAGTTCCCCGGCCGCCGAGCCGTGCAATTCGATGAATTCATCGATGTACGCAAGTGCCGCCGACCACGACCGGATGCGACGCAGTTGGGCATCCAAGAGCCGCCAGCGCCGCTCGCCATCCGTGTCGAACGGGTGCGCAGGCAGACGCGACCAGACATCCGCAAACGAGCGCGCCGGCACATCACCGAGCCGCGCAGCCGGTCGATCACCAGGCGTCGCCGTCACGTGCAGGGTCATCTCAGGTGTCCATAGCACTGTTCGGTGGGGTTCGACGGCGTCGGCCGCCAGCGCTGTCTTCGGGTCGCGGGTCGAGACCGCGTCTGCATTCGGCGTCACGTCTGGCGTCGTCGCCACGAGAAACAAGTCCTCAAACGCGTGCCTGGCGCGGTAGTTGTGCAACAGCGCCGCCGTGAGCAACACGTGGTACTGCAGCGACGTGTACGGATAGTACACCGACTCGTTGAATGCAGCCGGGACCTCGCTCGTCAGCCACCGCGCGTGCAGGCACTCCGGATCCTCCGGCGTGACCAGCGCTCGAAAACCACCGCCCGTCGTCGCCTTGATCCGCTCGGTCGTCGCCGCCGTCTCGCCCGTCAACAGTGACAGCCGGTACGGCGACTCGTGATTGGCGACCGTCTGTTCGGGCTCACCCGCCGGGCGGCTCAGCAGTGCTGCATCCCGATCAGCGTCACGCGGAACTGTCTCGTTGACCGGCACGCTGGCGTACGAGTCGGCCGCCGACGCGTGCGGCCTGGCACGCAGCTTGTGAACGTCGTGTCGGTAAACAGCCACCATCGGCTCAGCCCGCGTAGACGCGTCGTCACGGCTGTCAGCCTCGACAGCCGAGTCAACCATCCTGGCCCTCAGAGTCCAGTTCTACGTCTCCACGGTCTGGACGCTCGGCGTCGTCGCGGTCTTGGGTGTCGTGTGCTCGCGCCGCCGGGTCAGGGCCCGACGCATCGTCCGCTACTGGCGACGACCGCTGCACCGGCTCGTCCTCACGTTTCGGGTCTCGGCGGCGCTTGGGCGCTTCGACTGGCTGCCACTCTCGGGCACACGCGGTGTCGGGGTTCCACTCAGCGTTTCGGGTCACGCTGCATCATCCCCCGTCGGCATCGGAAGGTCGCCATCACCGGCGGCTGTCCGAGCCTGCAGTGCCCTGACGAACTCGTCACGACACTGGTCACGCCAGATGTCGTCCTTCGTCTGCATCCCGCTCGTCGGGTCCTGCGCGCGGTTGTAGACCCGGCGAAGTTCAGCCTCCGTGTACAACGGGTTGACGACGTGGGCATCGACGATCCCAGCCCCGAAGTTGCGAGCGCCGCCGAGTTGTATCTCAAAATCGCCACTATGAGCATCCAAGTACGCGATGGCCTCGACGAGCAGCCCCACGTATTCAGGCTTCAACTCCCGGAGCGTCAAGCGCCACGTCCCCACGAGATTCCCAACGACGTCCCGCGTCGCCTGCCTGAGTGGTTGCCCCTCATCCTCAGCGTTCCGCGAACGCACCTGCGTGTTCAACTGTCTGTAGTGAGCTTCGGCCTCACCCTTCGTCACATCCACCTGCCTTCGGATGGGTGAGAAGCGAATCGGCCGGCGGATTACCCGGCCCGCGCGGTCGCCGAACCCACCGAAGAGATCGTGGATGACACAGCCGGTGTCGTCAACGCCGTCATCATCGACGCAGGACCCTTTCTCGTGATAGCCGTTGTCGAGGTCGCGGTCGTACACGTCGTCGAGCATATAGTCGGCGTCGGCATAGCCCGGATGGCACGCCGTCGCGCCCGCCGTCTGCACCACTCGTTCACAGGCATGGCGCAGCCAGCCCGACAACGTGAACGGCGAGATCTGACCTGCAATCTGATTCTGCGGGTCGTCTGCTTCGTACCGGTCAGCTGAGGCATGATGGCGATCCGTGACGATCCCATCACCCGGTGCCAGTAGGTCGATGTCGAGACCAACGTACAGATCCGGGAACGCCATCTCATCGACAGGACGCGGGAGAGCGAAGTCGATGTCGAGGTGTGAATCATCGAAGGCCTGCGTATCTTGATTCCGGCGCATCGTCACCGAGCACCTCCCGGACGGCCGCCATCACCAGCGTGTGGGGCAATAGTCCCAGTCGCGTCATCACTCATCGAACCAGTTTCCCGATCGGACGCGCCATCGCGGTTCGACCTGTTAGCCCGCGCCACCGGACGCTGCCATGGCTTACGCGTCGATTCACAATCCGCAGCAACGTACCTGTCGCTACGCGCGATAGGTTGGCGGAACCACGCAATTCCCGGTAGTGGTTGCACCGTGGTCATGTCCGCCGGGCTCACAGCGCGCGGCTGCGGAGCCAGTAACACCGGCCACGACGATTGAGTTGCAGGGTCAGTACAAGTACCAACACGACCCTCTAATACGAGCTCGCGCACGCCGAGCGTAAAGTACTCCGTCGGCTCATGCCGACACTCAGTGCATTTCACGTGCCCGGTCTCGAAGGCCAGTTGATTGGCCGGCCGGAAGGCGAACACGACGAGCGGAGCGCCTTCCCGCAGTTCCTCACCGCAGGCTTCACAAACCGCGACCCCTTCCCCGAGCGCAATTCTTTCTAGTTGATATATTTCTTCAATTATCTTCCGATCCGTGCCTTCTTGTTGGTCTGGAATTGAATCTTCCATTGGGGTTACCTCGGATTATCAGGAAGCCCCGCCCGCGTGCTCCAGCACGCGGGTATCCTCTACACTGGATCTCCCGTTGGGCTGAGCTCCCCTATCCAATGCATTAACCTGCATTGGGAAAAGCGTTGCCATTGCAGTAGGATGCATTGGGTGCAAGAGATTAAACCCCTTCTACAGGTAGGTGCAATGGACAAAGTAATGCCCAAGGATCGAGATGAGCAGACGGGAAAATACACCGAGCGATATACTCAGGAGAACTTTCTGTCGGCTCTCGAATCGTTAGGGGGCTCAGCTGGTACCCAAGAAATTGCCGATGAAGTTAGTTGTGCCTATCGAACTGCTCACGCAAAGCTAACTGAATTGGAGGGAGAGGGAAAACTTACTTCTCGAAAGGTTGGGAACGCTAAGCTCTGGGAATTAGATTCTTCTGAAGATGGGTAGCTTCGATTCTGTTCTGGTCTCTTGGTGGGCTGAACGATGGTGAGCGTCGTGAATATGGTCGGGTCAGGTTCGCTCAATGTTGAGCTTGATCTTGAAACGCTCGCCGAAGAAATCGGACAACCTCAGGCTCAATATAACCCCGACAAGTATCCCGGCATGTATCTTCGATTTGAGGAAGAAGCCCCGCTGATCACCGTCTACAGAACTGGCAAATACATCATTACTGGACCGACTTCAGAGGAAGAGCTGTTCGATCTTCGGGAACGGTTTCTGAGGTTCCTATCCGATATGGACGTCATTGAAAACGCGACTGACGAGTGGTTCTCCGTTCAAAACTACGTCTGTACTGAAGACCTCGGCCAGACTCTGGATCTTAATGCACTCTCTATCGGATTGGGACTGGAACGGACGGAGTACGAACCCGAGCAATTCCCGGGTCTCATTTACCGCCCTGATGGACAAGACGGGGTAGTATTACTGTTCGCTACTGGTCGAATCGTGATCACCGGTTGTAGAAGTGCCAATTCGGCAGAAAATATTCTGACTCATTTGAAATATGATTTAGAGGATTTCATCTAAACTAAGCGAATCACGTTTGCTTCAGAAGCGGAGACTAAAAACGGGACAACATCGGTGATGAGAAACGATTGGCTCGCAGGTAGAGTCGACAATATTAGAATTTATGTGGGTTGGCTCGGAGGTTGTTAGTCATGAACGGTACAGATATCGCTGAGCTTGAAGATCGATTATGGAGTGCCGCAGATGAACTACGCGCTAACTCCAAACTCCGCGCCTCTGAATACTCCACGCCGGTCTTAGGTCTAATTTTTCTCAGGTATGCAGACTACCGGTTTACTAAAGCAAAAGAAGAATTAGAGGGGAAATCATCGGGTCGTCGCCAGATTGGGAAGGCAGACTATCAGAGTCGAGGTGTGCTCTACCTTCCTGAAGAAGCACGTTTCCAGGCTCTGATCGATCTCCCAGAAGGAAAGAACCTCGGTCAAGAGCTCAATGAGGCGATGCGTGCTATCGAAGCCGAAAATCCAGATCTTAAAGATGTATTACCGAAGACGTATCACCATCTGGAAAGTGAATCTTTGGTCGAACTTCTGAAGCTCATGAATTCAATTCCGATGGATGTTGAGGGTGATACCTTCGGACGTATTTATGAATACTTCCTCGGTCAGTTCGCAATGGCAGAAGGCCAATCGGGCGGCGAATTCTATACTCCGATGAGCATTGTCAAACTCATCGTCAATATTATTGAGCCTTATGAAGGCCGTATTCTAGATCCTGCTTGCGGTTCCGGTGGTATGTTCGTCCAAAGCGCTCGCTTCGTTGACGAGCATCGATCTAATGGAAATGGTGAATTAAGTGTCTACGGACAAGAGAAGACGAGTGACACTGTACGATTGTGTAAGATGAATTTAGCCGTTCACGGTCTTGCTGGCGATATTCGACAAGGGAATACATATTACGAGTCCCTGTATAAGGATGCCTCAGACGGCCGGAAATTCGACTATGTGATGGCCAATCCACCGTTCAACGTAGATCGTGTTGACAAACAAAGATTGGTTGACGATGAGAGATTGCCGTATGGACTTCCTAGTGTGGATAATGCAAACTACATCTGGATGCAAATATTTCAGGATGCTCTAAGTGAAAACGGTCGTGCTGGCTTTGTTATGGCAAATAGCGCCAGCGGTGCACCCCATAGCGAAAAAGAGATCCGGCGCGAAATGATCGAAGATGGCACCGTTGACGTCATAGTATCAATTAGTTCTCACTTCTTCTACACTGTGACGCTACCGTGCCAGCTCTGGTTCCTAGATAAAGGTAAACAAGGTACCGAACGCGAAGATACTGTATTGTTCGTTGATGCACGGAACATATATCGCCAAGTTACACAGACGATTCGGGATTTTAAACCTGAACAGATAGAATTCTTGAGTAATATTGTTCGTCTGTATCGAGGTGAAGATCCAGAGAATTTCAGGGAATCCGGTGAACTGATGAACGAACACTTCCCGAACGGAGAATATCAAGACGTAGTCGGGCTATGCAAAGTTGCCAGTCGATCCGAGATCGAAGACGAAGGATGGAGCTTGAATCCCAGTAGGTACGTTGGGCTTCAATCCGACGAATCGACCGATGACGTTGAATTTAGAGCAAAAGCAGAAAGACTGCGTGAGGAGTTTGAGACTTTAACATCTCAAGCTCATGAATATGAGGAGGAAATCACGATGAATCTTGACCAGATCCTGGAGTCATAACAATGGAATACTGGAAAGAACAAACTCTAGGCGACTGCGTGTCTCTTCAATCTGGGGGGACCCCCTCGAAAAAAGAGCCCGAATATTGGGATGGGGAAATCCCATGGCTTAGCCCAAAAGATATGAATGGGCCACGAGTGAATGATACGGAAGATCACATTACAAAGGAGGGTGCCGAGAATGGTACTCAACTGGTTCCGCCAGGAACAATTTTGATTATGGTAAGAGGAATGGGATTAGCAAATCACTTCCCAGTTTGCGTCACACAAAGGCAGATGGCATTCAACCAGGATGTCAAAGCCGTAACCCCTGACGATTCGCTTCGGACAGATTATTTAGCATATTGGCTTCGAGCCCAAGAAGGAACCATGATGCAAATTGCTGACGAAGCCGCTCATGGGACCAAGCGGATCCAAACTGACCGATTTCTTTCGTTCCCTATAAAATTACCTCCAAAAGAAGAGCAGAAAAAGATAGCGGGGATACTATCCACCTTCGACGACCTGATAGAAAACAACAAGCTTCGAGCTGAAAATCTAGAACAAACAGCACAGCTATATTACGAGGAATGGTTTGAAAAATTCCGATTTCCAGGACATGAGAGTTGTGAATTTAAAAACTCTCCTTTAGGAGAAATACCGAAAGAATGGGGAGTACAAAAGCTCCCAGAAACTGTTAAAATATATCGGCGTGGGACCCAACCTACATACGCAGAAGATGGTCCGACTGTGGTGATTAATCAAAAGTGTATCCGAGATTACCGTCTTTCTTTCGATGATGCACGACGTCGAGAAGATGAATTTAATGAGGTTCTATTTTTAGAAAAAGGAGATGTGCTTGTCAATTCTACAGGGGTAGGAACATTAGGTCGTGTAACTCAAAATCTTGAGGAATTGCCTCAGACAACGGTCGATTCTCACGTAACTATCATCCGTCCGTTAGATATGTTCGATAAGCATTTCTATGGGCTCCAGATGTTCCAAAACCAAGCCTTATTTGAACATTTAGGGACGGGCTCGACAGGACAAACCGAACTAACGAAAAAGGCACTATCGACTATGGACGTTCTAGTACCACCACAGTCGGTTATGGAGATGTTTGGGGAGTTCGTTGCTCCAATTAGAGAGCTAGCAGTCCAGCTACTTCGAAGAAACGAAAATATCCGAGAAATTCGTGATCACCTCCTTCCCCAGCTTGTCTTTGGAGAGATAGACCTTCCTAGACAAGATATTGGAATAGAGGTAAACCCCTGATGACCTCTGAGGGATTTACTGAGGACGAGCTTGTAGAACAGCCGGCTATAGCCCTGCTAGAAGAACTGGGCTGGGAGCACGTCTATTGTTATGACGAAGAGTGGCAGGGTGGTGAGAGTATTTTAGGCCGTGAGAGTAAGGCTGATGTCCTCCTGGTGGATCGCCTCCGACCGAAACTTGAAGCATTCAATCCTGAAGTGCCATCGACAGGGATCGACCAGGCTATTGAAGAGTTACGCCGTGACCGTTCACGGTTAAGTTCCGCTGGTGCGAATCAGGATGTCTATGAGCTTCTAAAAGATGGAGTCAAGATTACGCTGCCCGATGAAGATGGAGGAGGCGACAGGGTTGAAACCGTCTCCGTGATTGATTGGGAACATCCCGAGGACAACGATTTTCTCATCTGCTCTCAGATGTGGATCACTGGTGAGCTACACACACGCCGACCCGATCTTCTTGGATTTGTTAACGGGCTTCCTCTCGTGTTCATGGAGCTCAAGGCCACCCATCGACGCCTTGAGAATGCCTACAACGACAACCTACGGGATTATAAAGATACAATACCCCATTTATTTTGGTACAATGCTTTTGTAGTTCTATCCAATGGGAGTGAAAGTAAAGTTGGTTCGGTTACCGCTGGTTGGGAACACTTTGCCGAGTGGAAAAGAGTTGAGAGCGAAGAAGAACCACCTCGTGTTAGCCTTGAGACTACGCTACGTGGTACGTGCAATAAATCCCGCTTGATCGACATAGTAGAGAATTTTACAATATTCATGGAGGACAAAGGTGGTACCTCGAAAATTGTAGCAAAGTACCACCAGCGCCTCGGCGTCAACAATACGATTGAGGCACTTCAGCAAACGCGTAACCCGGATCAGCATATAGAGAGGGACGGTAAAGGCCAACTCGGCGTGTTCTGGCATACTCAGGGGAGTGGAAAGAGTATCTCGATGGTTTTCTTCGCTCAAAAAGTCCTCCGTAAAATCCCCGGTAACTGGACTTTCGTTCTCGTGACGGATCGTCAAGAGCTTGACGACCAAATCTACCGAACTTTCCAATCCAGCGGTGTTGTTACAGAAGGCCATGTTCAGGCAAACAGCTCGTATCACCTCCGGCAGCTCTTATCGGAGGATCACCGCTTTGTATTCACTCTGATTCACAAGTTCCGTACTGAAGAACCGGGTGATACCCACCCTGTGTTGTCTGAGAGAGACGATGTAATTGTGATTACGGATGAGGCGCATCGGAGCCAGTATGATACATTAGCTCTGAATATGCGAAACGCGCTTCCTAATGCACTGTATCTTGCTTTCACCGGTACCCCTCTTATCGAAGGCGAGGAAGAAGAGACGAAAGAGGTCTTTGGGGATTACGTGAGTGTCTACGACTTCAAGCAGTCTATTGAGGACAAAGCTACTGTCCCATTATACTACGAGAATAGGATTCCAGAGGTTCAGCTAACCAATGAGAGTTTGAACGAGGATATTTATTCAGCCATAGAAACCGCAGACCTCGATGAGGCTTCTGAAAAGAAGCTGGAGCGGGAGCTCGGTACTGATTATCACCTGATTACGCGTGACGATCGTCTTGAAAAAGTAGCGAAAGATATTGTCGACCACTTCCCCAGTCGAGGGTTCAAAGGAGAGGGAATGGTCGTTTGCATAGACAAAGCGACGGCCATCAGGATGTACAATAAAGTCAGTAAGTATTGGGACAGGAAAATCCGAGAGTTAGAGCAGGAACTTGCTTCGACCCCTCCCGAGAAAAAGGAGGATCTCAGGAGTCAGCTGGAATGGATGAAATCAGTGGACATGGCAGTGGTCGTTTCTCAAGGCCAAAATGAAATAGCTGAGATGGAAGAGAAGGGACTCGACATCCGTCCTCACCGTAAGCGGATGAACGAGGAGGATCTTGAGAGCAAGTTCAAGGACCGAGACGATGATTTACGGCTGGTATTTGTGTGTGCGATGTGGATGACGGGATTCGACGTGCCGAGTTGCTCTACGATATACATCGACAAGCCGATGCGGAATCATAACCTCATGCAGACAATTGCACGGGCGAACCGTGTCTATCCTAACAAGGAGAACGGGCTTATCGTGGACTACGTGGGGGTGTTCCGAAAACTCGAAAAGGCGCTTTCTATCTATGGGTCTGGCCGAGGACGAGGGGGCGATGAACCGGTTAAGGACAAAGAGGCCCTGCTTGAACAGCTTGAAGACGGCCTTGAGGATGCAGAGGATTTCTGTAATGAGCATGAGGTAGACGTAGAGGCGATTCAGGAGGCCTCTGGTTTCAAGAGAGTTGCCCTATTAGACGAAGCGAGAGACAAACTCGTCAAGAATGATAAGATAAAAGCGGAGTTCTTGAGCCACGCCAGTTACGTCAACAGACTTTTCAAAGCTATCTTACCAGATAAAGAAGCGTCTCAGTATTCGGTTGCGGTTTCAACATTTGGCGTTCTCGCTGAGAAAATAAAAGCCCTAGATCCAGAACCCGACATTGACGGTGTTATGGACGACATCGAACAGATTTTGGATGATTCAATTGCAGCAGAAGGTTATGTTATCGATGTCCCCACAGGCCCCGAAGATGACGACCGGTTTGTAGATATCAGCGGTATAGACTTCGAAAAGCTCGAAGAAGCCTTTGGAAAACACAAGGCCGCTGCTGCACAGCGTGCCCGAAGTATCATTCAGCGGCGAGTCCAATCGCTTGTCGCCAAGAACCGAACGCGAATGGATTATCTGGAGCGGTTTGAGACTCTGATTGACGACTATAATGCCGGGAGTCTCAACCAGGAAGAGTTCTTACGGAAGCTTCAGGAATTTAGCGAGGAACTCGATATGGAGGAGGAACGTCACATCAGAGAGGGCCTTAGCGAAGAAGAACTTGCGGTGTTTGATCTGCTTACGAAACCCGACGTAGAGTTAACGCGAGAAGAGAGGGATCAAGTGAAGCAGGCCTCGCGCAATCTGATTTCAAGACTTAAAGAAGAAAAACTGAAGATTGACTGGAGGAAGCATCAACAAACACGGGCGGACGTCCGAGTCACCATTGAACGAACTCTCGATAATGAACTACCAGTAGATCCCTACGATCAAAAGGTGTTCATGGAAAGGTGTAATGCGGTCTACCAGCACGTATCTGAGTCGTACGCAGGTCCCGATGAAAATGTCTATGCGGCAGGATAGCTCGGTAGTGTTTTAATTTCGGGTGAGACAGCCGATTTCCAGTAGCGTGACTTGCGGCCACCAATCGACGACTCCTCACAAGCATAGTCGCCGGCAACTCTCGGCAAGCTTCAGAGTTGATCTCTCCCGGGGAAAGGATCATCATCCAGGACTGTCACTGTTTCTTCATGCCTCCGGATCGGCTCCGTAGTATCGTCCCGATGTTTGGCGGTGGGACACAGTACGTTGATACGCTGGATACGATTCTTGAGTTCGTGGAAGCGCATCAACCGACGACGGAGGAA